>Ga0209417_1000112_pt1 | contig 219071 bp, 165 predicted proteins | sample RifGroF2_FD_184002 | JGI IMG/M metagenome (GOLD analysis project Ga0209417, IMG submission 184002) | Groundwater microbial communities from Rifle, Colorado, USA - Groundwater F2 (SPAdes) (version 2) | ecosystem: Environmental > Aquatic > Deep subsurface > Groundwater | place: Rifle, Colorado... | reverse complement strand
ATTTTCAGGACATCCAGCAACCATGCTTTGCCACGGGCTCTATGACTCCAAAGTTCGAACGGCTTTTGCTTGCGATTTACAAAGTTATATGATATTATCATTTTAAATCGTTTTTATAGGGGCTTTGTCAAAGTTGTCCGAAGTATTATTAGTTTTAATTATACGAAATAGAAAATCGGCAAAATGATATCGACATAAATACTCTAAATCTCTTTTCTTTAAGATTGTGAATAATGTAAAGAAATGAGCTTCACATAGTGGATATAGGAATGAATTTATTTTAAAAAATTGTATTTATCGTTTAAGTGCTACTATCTAATTTTTTATTATTTTTTGTCTTAAAGTGATTCCATTTTGATTAATTTCAACAACATAAATCCCATTTGAAAGATTTGTTACGCTGATTGTTTGTTGTTTACTTCCATCTAATCTTTTTTCAATGAATAATTTCCCTGTAACACTATATATTTTAAATGTTGCGTTATTGAATATTTCCTGTGATGTAATTGTAACATCGTTATTAGCAGGATTTGGAGAAATAGAAAAAACATCAATTGCCTGAACATTTTCATTAATTGAAGTTCCTAAAGTTGTTTTATACAAACCATATGTGCCTCCTGCATATAATTCACCATTAAAGATTGCAAAGCATTTTTTCGGACTTCCATTATTAATACCCGTTATTTCAGTCCATGTTGTCCCATTGTTTAATGATTGAAAAATTTCACCTGTTGAACAACCTAAATATACACTCCCCCCTTCAACGTGAAAACTCCCAACATTATTAGATGTTAATCCACTTGCAGTTGAGATTTGTGTCCAAGTTGTTCCTTCGTCGCTTGAGACGTACAATCCATACGTGTATATCGCACATAAAAGAACACCGTTACTTAATGTAAGTGCACCGACAACGCCACTAAATGTAGGAAGACCTCCCGCAAGTTGAGTGAAATTTGTAGCGTTATCGATTGATTTAAAAACTCCACTTTGAGTTTTTACATATACAGCTCCGTTAAATGTAACAATATCTTTATCTATTACAGGTAGTGCTTTAAAAGTCCACGATAATCCACCATCAATAGATGTTTTTATTCCTGTAGAACTTCCCCATCCTGTGTATATTGTATCACCATTTGCATATGTGGAAGTGTTATATGCAGAGGCAGAAGGTGATGCATCAGTCATTATCGTCCAATTTGCACCAAAATCAACAGATTTATACGATTTGCCCATTGCACCAGAATACATGATATTGTTATAATTGTAAATACATGAACTGAAGGTATAACCAGCAGTTACTGTCATACCAGTATAAGTGCCAGTCCATGTAACTCCGTCGGTAGAAGAATAAACACCGTTACTTGCTGCAATATACAGTTTATTATTTGCAACAGCCATATCTTCTATACCTGTTGTCGAAGGCGTTGTCACAGTTGTCCAAACTTGTGCGTTAAGTTTTATGATAATTGTAATCAGTAAAACCATTAAAATGTAATTTTTTTTCATGCGTTTAATTTTTATGATTCCTCAACAAATTTATAAATCACAACGTCCAGATAAATCGGTATTACATCTTATTCTTTATCGGTAGTTGTACTTATTTATAGTTCGTTTGTTTAAAAAAATCAATAATATTTAAAAAATCAATAATCAGTAGAATATTTGTAAATCAGTAGTTTATTCTTATTTTTATGAAAAATAATATATGCATTCATGAAATAACCATAGGAAAAAGATTACAACATGCAAAATGATAATTCTTGGTAAAACGGATTTGAACATCACGAATTTAAATATGTTTTTAAATCAATTTTGAAAATAAAATGCATATAAAAAAATAAACACATGAAAATATATGTAACGTTTTTACAAATCATGTTATTATTTATTTGTCCTTTCATTTATGGACAAAATTCTGTTGATAGTATGATTATTGTTTCGCGAAATATGCCCGATGATACTTTAAAAGTGAAGCTATTAAACGATATTTCGCTTAAACTTGTTAGTAGCGATTTTGATGCGGCTCTTGATTATGCCAATAAAGGAAAATTAATAGCCCAAAAAATCAATTATGTATTTGGATTTGCTAAGTCTATCGATTTAATAGGCACAATATATAAAGACAAAGGAGAGTATGACAAAGCCATAAAATCTGGCAAAGAAGCATTGAAGATTTTTCAAAAATTAGGGAGCATACAAGGCTGTGCAACATCTTATACAAATCTTGGAGTATGTTATTTCAGAAAAGGAGAGTTTGAAAATGCTGTTAATTCCCATAATCTCGCAATATCCTCATTTAAAGAAATTGGTGATAAAATGGGGGAATTAAAGGCTTGTAATAATCTTGGGTTAGTATATGAACAACAACGTAAAGATGTTGAGGCTATTGAGTTATATCTGAGAGTTCTCTCTCTTTCAAAAGAATTAGATTTTACGAGAGGTCTTGAGAGTGGAAATAATAACATTGGAATTATTCATTTTAATCGAAAGGAATATCGAAAAGCTCTCAATTATTATCAAAAATCGCTTGAGTATAGTATAAAATCAGGAAATAAATTAGGAATTGAGATTAGAAAAGGAAACATTGGAAATGCATATGAATTTATAGGAAAAATAGATTCTGCAATGACTTATTATAATGATGGACTTGTTATAGCAGAAGAGTTGGGCGATAAGCTCGGAATAGCATTATTGAATATGAATATAGGAAATGTGTATGAAAAACTGAACGATTACACAACGGCATTAAAGTATTTATTTAAAGCTTTAGATGTTTTTGTAGAACTTGGTGATTATTCTAACATCTCAATTGTGAATTTTAATATTGCACACAATTATTCTCGTTTAAACAACTATAATCTAGCCATTTTTCATGCCGAAAAGGCAATTCAAACAGCCGAGCAAACAGGTCAACGTGATGTTGTTGCAAATTCTTTTGGAACATTTGCCGAGTGTTATTACAAAATGGGAGAGCATAAAAGAGCTTTTGATTATCTCGAAAAGAAGTTTGCTATTGAAGATACATTAAGGAACAAAGAAAATTCTGAAGCAATTGCAGAAATGCAAACTCGTTATGAAGTAGAAAAATACAGAAGCGAAAAGTTAGAAGAAGAAAATAAAAATGAAAAACTTGCTTTAGCAATTACAAAAGAAAAATTAGAAAAAAAGCAATATTTGTTAATCTTTATCATTTTATGCGGTTTATTATTATTTCTAATTATATTATTTGAATTTCGCTCAAAAATTAAAGCATCTGCCGAAAAACAAAAACAAGATAAACTCAGATTTAAAGCAATGATGGAAGCCGAAGAAAAAGAGCGAATTCGTATTGCAAAAGAACTACACGACGGCTTGGGACAATTGCTTTCTACCACAAAACTAAATGTTGCAGGACTGGAAGGCGAAGTGCAGGACGAAGATAAAATTTTAGTTAGCAACTCAATGAAACTCATAGACGAGGCCGTTACAGAAGTCCGAAACATTTCGCATAAAATGATGCCTGTTGCTCTTATGGAATACGGCTTAGTTTCAGCAATTGAAGCATTAGCATCAAAAATAAATGAAACGAAACTTGTTAGTTTTGAAACACACTTTGAGGGTATGGAAAATCGTCTGGAACAAAGTACAGAAATTGCACTATATAGGGTAATACAAGAGGTAATAAACAATACGATAAAACATTCGCAGGCAAAAAATATTTATATAAATTTAACTAAATCAGGCGAACGCTTACAACTTAAAATTACCGATAACGGAAAAGGTTTTGATACTAGTCAAATAGAAAAAAGCACGGGAATCGGTTGGAAAAACATATATTCTCGCATATCAATGATTAACGGAAAACTAAATATTCAATCTCAACTCGGAAAAGGAACAATTATAAACATTGATATCGCATATTAAATATGGAAAACGAAAAAAAAATATTGATTGTTGATGACCATCAAATGTTTATTGATGGTTTAAAGGCATTACTAAGAAAACAAAATAATTTTAATGTTGTTGCCGAAGAACTTTGTGCCGAAGCGGCCTTAGAAAGAATCAAAAAAGGAGGAATCGACATAGTAATTACTGATATAAGCATGATTGGGATGAACGGAATAGAGTTGACACGTTTAATTAAAAATGAGTTCTCCGAAATTAAAGTCTTGCTCTTATCAATGCACAACGATTATGAGATTGTAAGTGATGCAATTATGTGCGAAGCCGATGGATTTATACTTAAAAATACTGGAAAACAAGAATTAATTTCTGCATTAGAAAAGATTTCAGACAACGGAACATTCTATAGTCACGAAGTTCTATCGATTATGATGCAAAAAGTTAAAAAGGAAAAGAAAATTTGTAAAGAAATAGTAATGTTTACCGAAAGAGAAATAGAAATTCTATGTCTTATTTGCGATGATTTTTCAAGCCAACAAATAGCAGATAAACTATTTATTAGCAGAAGAACGGTTGATACACACCGATTTCACATAATGGAGAAAACAAAAGCAAAAACCATTATTGGACTAATTAAATTTGCCGTTCGTAACGACCTTGTTAAAATATAGCAAGGAATCCGTACTAATACCCATGTAAAATCAGAATCAATACTTATTTATTGTTGGGTTTCAGAATGTAGTTTTGTAATGTAAAAGTCGATAAATCAGCTTGTAATAATTCTTGCATAGCTATTTATATAACCTTTCGTTATAGAAACAAAATATGAATAACAAAAATAATATTCTTATTGTTGATAGCCATCCAATATTTGTAGAAGGAATACGAACTGTGTTTCAAAATTTAAAAGATGTGTATATTATTGCTGACGAATGTGATGTTGATATGGCAATAGAACAAACAAAAAACAAACGAATCAATTTAATAATTGTTGAAATTATAAAAAACCACGAAAAAGTAAACAATCTTATTACACATTTAAAAAGCAACTCGCCTCACTTAAAAATTTTACTCTTACTTCATCTCAATTATGATGGAATTTTAAACGAGTCTCTTTTTAACGAAGCTACTGGAATTATTTTACGAAATTCAAGTAAAGAGGAGTTTTTGACAGCTGTTAATGAGGTATTAATAAATAATACATTTTATAGCAAAGACGTTCTTCAATTGATTGTACAAAAATTTAAACTCAATCATAAAAAAGCCGACGTATTAAGCATATTATCAAACAGGGAATTTCAAATATTAAAATTAATCTGTCAAGAGTTTTCAAGTCAAGAAATTGCTGAAAAACTTTTTATCAGCAGACGAACAGTTGATACACATAGACAACACATTATCGAAAAAACTAAATTGAAATCAATTGTTGGTCTTATAAAATTTGCTATTCGAAATTCAATAATTGATACATAATATCGTATTTGGGTAAAATCACAACAAGTAAGTACCATTACTGATATAAAATATGAAATCATACCTATTCGAATACACTATAACAGAAAGTACATTTGTTTAAATAATCAATTAATAAAATAAACTAAATATTTAATTTAAACCTTGAATTATGAATAAACTAAATTTCTCGTTAAGCATTATTGCTCTATTTGTAAGTATTAGTGCAATCGCTCAAAAACCAACTCCTTTTACTGAAAAAACAGCAGACATCAGTAAAATAAAAACTATTTTAGATTTTCCTGCCGAAGGTAGAACTTCTAAAAATGGAACGGGATATAGTGCAAATGTTGATTTGATAAATCCTAAACCTAAAAAAGTAGCTTTGATAAGTTTTTATCTCTACGACCCAGCTTGTGGCGATGCTTCAAAATCAAATAATGGAGTAACTGCAACTTATTCAGCGGCCATATGGAGAACCCCCGATGCATTAGCTCAAACCCATATTGATGGTTTCTACAAAAATAGTATTGAATCTTTAAAAAAAGGATTTAAAGAATATGGGATTGATTTGCTAACACCTTCTGAATTTCTAAATACAGACGAAAAAAAGGATTTTTACTATGAGTTTAATCAAGAGTCTGGGAAAAAAGAAAAAACCGAAAGAACTCAAATAGGAGGCTACGTACAAGCAACTGTTTCAACGATAAAGATTTGTCCTACTGACGAAGGCTATAGACCCTTTTTTGTTGATAACGAACCTGTTAGCGAATGCCAATCGTCGAATTATATTAACACAGGAATTGGAGGAGCTAACCGAAAAATGACTTCAAGTTTGGGGTATGAACTAGCAAAAGGTTTAGGTGTTGATGCTGTCGTAGTTTGTTACATTGTAACACGCAAACCAAGCAAGAAAAAAGAAGATTATGTTGTTGATGCCGTGAACTTGTTCATGTTTGGACCTAATCCTGTATCAAGCAATTCTGAAGATAAAAATAGAGGTCAATTTTATTGTGGAACTCGCTTTTTTGCAAAACAATTACTGTTTTCAGACTCTAAGTCAAATGTTACAAGCTACGATAATGTTGGAAACGTAATGACTGCTTTATCGGAAAAAATGGGAAACTGGGTTATCAATAAAGCTAAAAAATAACTACTTTATTCTTAAAAATTATATTTTCTCAATTGAAATAAAAAAAGCGGTGTAAAAACCGCTTTTTGTTTTAATAATTAAAAACGTCTTCAAGAGTGAGCTCCTCAACGTTGCCCAATTTCTTAAGTACTTCGATATTTAAGTTTTTCTTGTTTCCAATTACAAGAAAAGTGTAATTTTTATCTTTAATATTTTCTAGATAAAATTTATCAAAATCAGCAATTGTAAATGTCTTCATTCGTTCGTAAACATCTTTACGAGTATCGTGAGTTATTCCAACTTCTAGATTATTTTTATATGTCCAATAAATAATTTTCTTTGTAATTCTGTCTGTTTCAATTCGTTTCATAATATTTTCACGAGCTTCGTCAAAATTTTTCTGAAGTTTTGGCATATCGTTTAATAATCCCAACATTGCATCGGTTGCAATTTTTAATTTATCAGCTTGAGTTGCAATGAAAGCAAACAAATAATGCGATTTATCAAGTTTCGAAGGGGTTGAAAAATTTGCGTAAGCAGAATAAGCAAGAGCTTTAGCTTCACGAATTTCTTGGAATACAATCGACGACATATTTCCACCAAAATACTCATTGAAAAGAGTAATGTCTGAATTTAACGAATTATCCAATTTTTTACCTTTCGATAGCAATACAATATTTGTTTGAACCATGTCATAATCAACAAAATAAATTTTATTTGAATTGGTTTCTTGTTCTATAAATTCGATTTTTGCTGGGATATCTTTCAAATTTGAAGGTTTGTGATAATTTGCTAAAATGTTTCTGGCGTCGTCTAAGGATTTTTGTCCGTAGTAAAAAATTTCGTGTTTATAGCTTAAAAATTCTTTTAACAAATTTGTTAATTCTTCGGGCTTAATAGATTTTAAATCTTCTTCTGACAAAATGTTTGTATTCGAATTAACTTTCCCATATTTTCCGTAGGCATACAATCCGCTCCATAAAATTTGATCCTTATCAAGCTTAGCATTTTGACGATCTTTTAAAATTCCGTCGATATAATCGTCGTAAGCCTTTTGGTCGGGTTTTGCATTTGCCAGTAAATGTTCAATTAATTCGATTCCTTTTTCATACGATTTATCAAGTCCTGAAATATACACATATGAGCGGTCATCAGAAGAGCTAACACCAAGACTTAATCCTAGTTTATACAATTCTTTTTGAAAATCTTCGGGCGAATATTTATCTGTACCCAAATAAGTTAAATAATTGACGGCCAAAGGAAGTTTTACATTATGGTCTTGTCCCATCTCAACAACATACTGCAAGGTAAAAATCTCGTTTGTTTTATTTGGGAGATATGCAAATTCTACTTCGTTAAGTTTATCAAACGAAAGTTCTTTTTCAAAATCTACAAACACAGGTGATATTTTTTTTGACTCAGTCGAGGCTATTTCTTTATAGAAAGTTGACGATGTGTCTCGATTGATGTTGATTGGAGTAATTTGTGGTTTTTCGACTTTCACAATCGAGCTATCAACACCAATTCGTTTATACGTTACGGCATAATTATCCCCGTAATTTTTATTAGCAAAATCTATTAATTCTTGTTTGCTGATGCCTTCTAAATCATCGACAAATTTGACATAATCTTTCCAATCTTTCGATACAATAAATGCGTCGACAAAAGTATTGGCTTTGAAATTCGATTCTTGTCTTTTAATTTCATTTAATCTAAAATTATTGATAGCTGCTTCTAACATCCAATCTTCAAATTCTCCTTTTTTAATTTTTTCGACTTGTTCCAGTAATAATTTTTTAGCGTCTTCCAATTTTTGTCCTTCACGTGGCTGTGCATAAAACATGTGAATGCCGTAATCTTTCATGAACGAAGGGTAAGAATAGGCTTGCAGAACGGTTTGTTTTTGATTCAAATTCAAATCAATTAAACCTGCTTTCCCATTATAAAGAAGCGAGTTGATTAACGTAACATATTTTTTATCATCAGAATGTGTTTCTCCATTAAAACGAAATCCTAACATTAACATTTCTGCTTCAGGTCCGAAAACTTCGGTCTCGATTGGAGCAGTAATCGGATCTTCGGTTGGGTGTGTTATTGGAGCGACTTCGTGTTTTGCTTTATTTCCCCAATGTTTCTTAATAAGTTGGTATGTTTCATCGAAATCGAAATCTCCTGCCAAACAAATTGCCATATTGTTCGGAACATAATATGTATTAAAATATTTGTGAATATTTACCATTGAAGGATTTTTTAAATGTTCGGCTTTTCCAATAACAGTTTGAGTTCCGTAGGGATGCTTGTTAAATAAACTTGCATAAAAAGCTTTATATAACTTGTCATTATCGCTATCTTGTCCCATGTTAAATTCTTCGTAAACCGTTTCGAGTTCGGTGTGGAATAATCTTAAAACCAATGTGTCAAAACGCTCACTTTCAATCATTAACCAGCGTTCAATTTCATTGCTTGGAATTTCATTCATATACACTGTTTCTTCGTACGATGTCCAAGCATTGGTTTTGTCACCACCGATAGTTGCAATAAGCTTATCGTATTCGTTTGCAATAGCATATTGTGCTGCTATTGCCGAAAGGCTATCGATTTGTGCGTAAATTGTTTTTTTTGCGATAGGGTCTGAGGTATTTTTGTGTAATTCGTATTTTTCGGCAATTTGATCAATAATTTTCTTTTCTTCTGTCCAATTCATCGTCCCGATTTTACTGCTCCCTTTAAACATCATATGTTCGAGATAATGAGCTAATCCGGTAGTTTCGGTTGGATCATAGGTTGCTCCTGCTTTAACCGCAATAAACGTTTGAACACGTGGCACATCTTTGTTTACCGACATATAAACTTTTAATCCATTGTCTAAGGTGTAAATTCTAGCACCAAACGGGTCGTTGGTAACATATTCGTATGTTTCACCATTTGTGTCCTTTGCTGTGAGTGATTGATATTTTCCTTCGTTTTTTTGCGAACATGCCGAAATGAAAATAAGCAACACAATTACTAAATAATTCAGACTTTTTTTCATATTGATTTGTTTAGGTTTTATTTTTTGTCTTTTAAAGGTTTTATTTCAGGAACAATTGATTTTCGTTCAGTTTTTTCGTTTAAATCCCATTGTATTTCAAAATCCCAATTCAGTTTCAAAGTTATATCTGTCGAATATATTTTAACATCTTCGACCTGCTGTTTTTTAATATATTTCCCCGAATTCCATCGACCATTTTTATTTTCGTCGAAAATAGCTTTAAGCTTATAGCTTCCTTCACTAAGATTTTTGAATTCAATCTTTTGTGATTTCGAAACAATTTTTTCTGAAATAATTTTATCCTTATCCGAAACCAATTGAATAATAACGTTTGGATTTACATTGCTTAGTGTAACAAACAAATTCCCAGTTTTTTCGTTAGGTACAATTTTAAATAAAAATTTCAGCGAGTCGAGCTCTTGGTTATTGATGCTTTTAAAAGCCCCCGAATCGGCGGTGAACAAATATGTAGATTTAACTTTTCGAGAAAAATCAAGCGTATATTTTGTCAATTTTATAGAATCGGGATTGATGCTGAACGGTATCGGTTTTTTGATTGAATCAACAAGCTCAACCAAGTGAATCATGCTTGTATCAATTTTTGATAAGGGAGAAGAAAATATAAATTGAATAGGTATGTGTTCGCTGACATTTCCTGTTTTGTGAAGCAAACTTTCCATCGAAAATTTTGTTTTCGAATCTTTGGTTTCTTTATATGTAAAATGAACAGTATCCAATACTTCTACAACACTATCCTGATTATCGAAATAGAAATAATTAAACACAAAACTTGTTGTGTCTTTTTTGATTTGAACCGAATCGGTAAGCCAAATTTTTAGCGAATCGTTCGACTTGTTAAACTCAAAAACATAATTGTTACTTAAATCGGATTTTAAAAACTTAATTTTGACCTTTTCCTCTAATGGTAAATTAAATACGGCAAGACATAAGTTGCGAGTTTCTCGTTTTTTTTCTTTTACATACCGTTTTATCGGTTCTTCTTCAAAAAGAATAAGTTCAATATCGTTGACTGCTTTTGAAAGCGAATCTTTTAAATAATCGTAATTCAAAGTATAAATACTGTCGTTGAAAGCAAAAAGTTCGTTGGGTAAATCAAATTTATAATTATTGTTTGCGTCGGCTATTGCATAAATTTTATAGACCGATGGTTTTATGTTTTGGATTTTAAAATCCCCATTTTTATTGCATTTTGCAATATAATCAGGTATTGTGGTCAAGGGAGCTGTATCATTTAAATTTGAGTATAGTAGCACAAATGCTTTTTCGGGAGCAGCAAATGAAAACGCTTTTAGCACTTTTCCGCTCATTTGAATTGAGTCGAGATTGCTTCCGGTAGAAAAAATGTAGGCGAAATTTTTTAAGGTATTACTTTCAGTAATATCAATAATGGCTTCACCGAAATTAAGTGTATAGGTTTGGTCTTGGCTTAAACTATCAAGAATTTTAATCGAAATTTTCTTCCCCAGCGATTTAATTTCAGGTGTTTCTTCCATGGGTGGCGAAACGACCAGTTCGGCTTGTAAATTTTTTAATTGAACAAATTCATCGAAATAAATAAGCACTTCATTAGTATTGAAGTTTGTTGATTTGTTTAAGGGAATACTTGATTCGATTTTCGGAGACTCAATATCCTTCGGACCACCGGTTGGAGCAACAACATTGGCACAAGAGTAGAATAGAAACAGAAAAAATAAGATTCCGATATTCCGATTAAACGCTTTCAATTTTTCGAATTATTTTTGCAAACTTACAAATATCTAAGATTATAATTACATTATTAGCCGATTCAAATTGAAATATTTTACAGAAAAATCAAATGCCAATAAATTGAATTAAAATTGTACCTTTGTAAAAAATATTAATTACGAACATTTCCTGCCCAACGATAGTCCGGTTTTGGTTCTCAAAAAATTTACATTAAAAAAGATATGTCATTTCAGTCATTAAACATTATTGAACCAATTCTTAAATCTATAGCACAAGAAGGTTACACAATCCCAACCCCCATTCAACAAGAAGCAATTCCAATCGTATTACGCGGGATTGATTTATTAGGTTGTGCACAAACGGGAACCGGAAAAACTGCAGCATTTTCAATTCCAATTTTACAATTATTACACGCATCGAAAGCCTACGATAAAAAACGAAAAATTCGCAGTTTAATTCTCACACCAACTCGTGAATTAGCCATTCAAATAAACGAAAGCATAAAAGCTTACGGACGATTTACAGGTATAACAAGTACCGTAATTTTTGGCGGGGTGAATCAAAATCCGCAAGTAGCAAGTTTAAAAGCCGGAGTTGAAATTTTGGTGGCAACCCCCGGCAGATTACTCGATTTGATGAATCAAGGATTTGTTTCGTTGAGAGATGTCGAAATTTTTGTATTAGACGAAGCCGACCGTATGTTGGATATGGGTTTTATTCACGATGTGAAAAAGGTATTGGCTGTGTTGCCTCGAAAAAGACAATCGCTTTTTTTCTCGGCAACTATGCCTCCTGAAATTGTAAAGCTTTCGAATACTATTTTGAATAATCCACAAAAAGTGGAGGTTACGCCGTCGGCTTCAACGGTTGACATTATTAAGCAATTTATTTATTTTGTTGATAAAGAAAACAAACCCGAATTGCTGATTGATGTTTTGAAAGACCCAAACATAAAAACTGCCTTAGTTTTCACTCGAACCAAACACGGAGCTGATAAAGTGGTTAAAATTCTGCAAAAAAATAGAATTTCGGCCGAAGCTATTCATGGAAATAAATCGCAAAACAACCGCCAACGAGCGTTGGAGAATTTCAAAGCACAAACTACCCGAATTTTAGTTGCAACCGATATTGCTGCTCGCGGAATAGATGTTGAAGATATGGAATTTGTTATCAATTTCGAAATTTCGAATATTGCCGAAACGTATGTTCACCGAATTGGGCGAACAGGTAGAGCAGGAGCAAAAGGTACGGCATTTTCGTTTTGCGATGCCGAAGAAAAAGAATATTTGAGAGATATTGAAAAACTAATTGGAAAAAAAATTCCGGTAATCGACAATCACCCTTTTCCATTAATGAATCACAACCCTGAAAAAACTCCACAACGTGGTGCTAGACCACAGCGAAAACCGGCAAGTTCAACCAACGAAAGTCGGACACAAAGAAACTCTTCGGACACGAACACCAATAAACCAAATTCGAACAATCGACCTTATCGACAGTCAAAAGAAACAAACGGAAATAAAAAACGTTGGTTTAATTAGTATATTTTGTAACGAACTCAAATCCCTCTAAGAGAACGGGGCTAAGGAAATTAAAAATAAACAACCCTCCTAATCTCGTTTTGAAAGAAAAGAATTGAGGTTTTTGCATTTGAATAAGTTCATATAAATTTACATTTCAATTAGTCAAAAAAATATTATTAAGTCTTTATTCTAATATTTTTTGCCTGTTTTTGTATGAATTCGTAGGTTTTTTGAAGTTTTTTCGACGAAATAAAATATTTTTGTGAAAATTGAGTTAATTTGTAAAGAAATAACAAGAAGGTTGAATAAAAAGATATATACAAAAATACTGCTGACAGCTATTATAATTAGCTTGATTTATGGTTGTTCAACCAAAAAAAATACGATTGTTTCGAGAACCTACCATAATATTACATCGAAGTATAACGCTTATTTTAACGGAAACGAAAAATTAAAATCGGGGGTAAAAAAAATAAATAATTCGTTTAAAGACGATTATAGTCTAACTCTTCCGATGTTTACATCTGGCGACGAAAATATTGCAAAATCGTCGTATCCCGATATGGATGAGGTTATAAAAAAAGCATCGAAAGTAATATCGCTTCATTCGATTAAAGTAAAACCCAATCGAAAAAACCGAGCCACTACCAAAAAGCAAAAAGAATTTCTAAAACAAAATGAATATTGCAAATGGATTGATAATAGTTGGTTGATGTTGGGAAAAGCAAAGTTTTACAAACACGACTTTTATTCTTCTGCCGAAACTTTTCAATTTGTAATTTCAGAATACAATTACGACCCGATAAAGTATAATGCAATGCTTTGGCTTACCCGAAATTATTGCGAACAAAAGAAATTCGATAAATCGAGAGAATTACTTGAACAAATCGACGGGGAGAAAAATTTTCCACGAAAACTCAAGCCTGAATTTAATGCTGTTTATGCCGACCATTTCATAAAACAAGGAAAATACAACGATGCAATTCCAAAACTAAATTTGGCAATTGAAAAAACGAAAAAACGAAAAGTAAAAGCTCGTTATAAATTCATACTTGCTCAAATTTATCAAAACCTAGGCGAGGGAAATAAAGCAGCCAAGCTTTACCGCGATGTGGTGAAAATGAATCCTCCTTACGAAATGACTTTCAATGCAATGATCAACCGTGCAGCGGCTTTCGATGCTTCGTCGGGTAGCGGAAAAGCAATGAAAAAAGAGTTAGCTAAAATGCTTCACGACGATAAAAACACTGAATATCTCGACCAAATATATTTTGCTCTAGCCAATATCGCATTTAAAGAAGGAAACGAAAGTGATGCGATTAAAAATTATCGTTTATCGGCACAAAAAAGTGTGAGCAACGATAATCAAAAAGCCTTATCTTATTTAGCTTTAGGAAATATATATTTTGGGAAACCTAAATATATTGAAGCTCAAATGTTTTTCGACAGTGCAATGACATTTTTAAGAAAAGATTATCCTAATTATCGAGAGATTGAAGAAAAAACTAGAAATCTTACGGCTCTTGTTGAACCTTTGAAAACAATTCAGTTGCAAGACAGTTTGCAAACATTAGCCAAAATGAATGCTGCCGACAGAAACAAGATTATTGATGCAATCATCGAAAAAATCAAGGAAGAAGAACAACGTCAACAGGAAGAATTGCAAATGCAGCAAATGAATTCAATGTTGTTTAATCAAAATACTCAAAATCAAACAAATAACAATGCAAGTAGTTCTGGAGGAGGCTGGTATTTTTATAATCAAGGAATGATTGCTTCAGGAATGTCGGAGTTTAAACGAAAATGGGGAACTCGAAAATTGGAAGACAACTGGAGGCGTAAAAATAAAGCTATTGTTGCCATTGAAGATGTTGCCGAAAATATTGAAGCTGGAGAAGATGGTAAAAACGCAGATACCAAAAAAATCGACAATAAAAGCCGAGAATACTATTTGTCTGAAATTCCGTTGACGGATTCAATGATGGAGGCTTCTCATGCTTTGATGGTAGAAGCTTACTACAACGCAGGAACGGTTTACAAAGAACGATTTTTAGATTACAAAGAGTCAATTAGGATTTTTGAAGATATGAACAAAAAATATCCTGAAAATAGCTACATTCCAACAACGTATTATTATTTATATCAGTTAAATACGATTGAGAAAAATCAAACAAAAGCCGATTTTTACAAAAATTTGATATTGAGCAAATATCCCGATTCGAAATACGCAAAAATACTTCTTGACCCAAATTTCTTAAAAGAAAGCGAACAAGATATTGTACAAATGCAATCGTATTACGAAGAAGCTTATGAGGCTCATGAAAAAGGAAATTATCTAAAAGTGATTGAATTTGTCGAGAAAGCCGAATCGATGAATCTTTATAAAAACGATGGAGTTTTGGTTCCAAAATTCAAATTTTTAAAGGCAATTGCTCAAGGCAGAACACAAGGAGTTGCACTTCTTGCTCAAGGGCTACAAGAATTGATTGCAAAATACCCTAATAGCGAAATTATAGGCTTGGCAAAAGATATTTTAACGAAACTTAAAGACTCTGGAATAGCAGACAGCTTAGGTACTCCAATCATTTTTGTCGAAGACACTGTAAAACAAGACGATACAGACTTGAATATTTATAAATACGACGAAAAAATTGTGCAATACATTGTTGTCGTTGTTCCCAATAAGAAGGTCGATGTAAACCGATTGGAATTTGATATCGTTAATTTTAATACCGATTTTTTTAGCATGAATGATTTTAACGTCAGCGATGTGTTATTAAACGATAATTATCAACTGGTTACTATTAAAAGCTTTGACGATGTTGTACAAGCAAAAACCTATTACGACACAATCCTGTTGCAAAAAGACGTGTTCAAAAAACTTGAGGGAATTAAGCACGAAATATTTTTGATTTCGAAAGATAATTATGGCATTTTTTACAACGATAAAAATGTAGAAAAATACATTCGATTTTTCAATAAATTCTATTTCAAATAAACAAGGCTTTAGCAAACAAAAATTTACTTTCTTAAACAAGAAACGGACTCAGCATCATGAGAAAAATTAGAATTCTTTGGACCGACGACGAAATTGATTTGTTAATGCCCCATATCATTTTTTTGCGAGAAAAAGGCTACGAAGTTGAAACCGCAAATAATGGAAGCGATGCTATTGAATTGGTAAAAACATCTCATTTCGACCTTGTATTTTTAGATGAAAATATGCCAGGAATTAGTGGGCTTGAAGTGTTGAGTGCCATAAAAAAAATACTTCCTTCGCTTCCTATTGTGATGATTACCAAAAGCGAAGAAGAAAACATAATGGATAAAGCAATCGGATCAAAAATTTCCGATTATTTGATTAAGCCAGTAAATCCGAATCAAGTTTTGCTTACTATCAAAAAACATATTGATAAAAATCGCCTAATTTCTGAAAAAACCACTCAGGATTATCAAATTGATTTTAGAAGTTTGACCTTACAAATTAACGATTCGATGTCGTTTAATGATTGGATTGACATATATAAAAAATTAGTTTATTGGGAATTAGAGCTCGAAAAATCGAGCGACGAAACAATAATCGACATTATAAAAATGCAAAAGACAGAAGCAAATAATGCTTTTGCAAAATTTATTAAACGTAATTATTTCTCATGGTTTGAGCAAAAAAATGAGAATAAGCCACTCCTTTCTCCATCTATTTTTAAAAACAAAATATTTCCGCATTTAAGCAATAATAAAGTGTTTGTTTTAATAATTGACAACCTCCGATACGACCAATGGAAAGTTATACAACCAAGCATTCGTGAAATGTTTAATGTTGACGAAGACGGAATATTTTGCAGTATTTTACCCACAGCCACACAATATGCTCGTAATGCCATGTTCTCAGGACTTATGCCTTCAGAAATTCAAAAATTATATCCGGATATTTGGTTAAACGACGAAGATGATGGTGGCAAAAATTTGTATGAAGAAGAAATGCTCACAAAACAAATGCAACGTTTTGGAATACACAAAAAATCATATTACAATAAAATAAATAATAATAAAGATGCCAAAAAATTGGTTGAGAACATCAAAAATGTTCTTGAGAACGATTTAATGGTATGCGTGTTCAATTTTGTTGATATGTTGTCACATGCACGCACAGAAATGGATATGATTCGCCAACTTGCAGAAGATGAGTCGGCATATCGCTCGCTAACTGTGTCGTGGTTTGAGCATTCCCCAATTTTCGATTTGATGAAAATATTATCTCAAGAAAAAATTAAAGTTATCATCACCACCGACCACGGAACCGTTAGAGTTAACAATCCAATAAAAGTTATTGGCGACAGAAATACAACCACAAACCTTCGCTACAAGCAAGGACGAAGTTTAAATTACAATCCTAAAGAAGTATTCGAAATAACGCAACCCGGAAAAGCATTTTTGCCATTAACAAACATTAGTTCGACTTATATTTTTAGTATAAATAACGATTTTTTTGCGTATCCGAATAATTATAACCATTATGTAAAATATTATAAAGATACATTTCAACATGGCGGAGTTTCGCTCGAAGAAATGTTGATTCCAATAATTACACTTAGCCCCAAGTAATAATGAAACGCCTAGTAATTAACGATATATCTATAATCTCAACGATTGCAAATGAGTTCCTAACTTATATTGGGAATAAACGAGTAATTGCATTTTATGGAAGCATGGGAGCTGGAAAAACTACCTTCATAAAAGCTATTTGCGAACAACTAAATACAAAAGATATAGCCGTAAGTCCTACCTTTGCCATCATAAATGAATACGAGATAACTAAAGACGAATCGGTTTTTCATTTTGATATGTATCGAATTGAAAAAGTTACCGATGCTGTAAATATTGGTACGCTTGAATATTTCGACAGTGGAAATTATTGTTTTATCGAGTGGCCAGAAATGATAGAAGATATTCTACCCGAAGATTGTTTAAGGGTAAATTTATTTGAAGAAAACGGAAAAAGAGTTGTCGAATTTAATTTGTAAAATGCAAACAAAAATTAATTATGTCAATCGAAGTAAAAAATATCACAAAAATATATGGAACGCAAAAAGCGTTGAACAATGTTTCATTTAAAATAAATACTGGCGAAATTGTCGGTTTTTTAGGTCCTAACGGAGCTGGAAAATCTACGATGATGAAAATTATTACCGGTTTTATTCCCCCATCTCAAGGCGAAGTTTTTGTAAATGAATTAGATGTTGTCGAAAATTCACTCGAAGTTCGTGAAATGATTGGATATTTACCCGAAAACAATCCCCTATATCACGAAATGTACGTGAAAGAGTATCTTAATTATGTTGCCGGAATATACAAATTGGGAAAACAAACCAAAAGCCGAATCGACGATATTATCGACATTACAGGTTTGGCAATTGAACAAAAGAAAAAAATTGGCGAATTGTCGAAAGGCTATCGCCAACGAGTAGGGCTTGCACAAGCTCTTATTCACGATCCCAACGTACTTATATTGGACGAGCCAACCTCTGGTTTAGATCCCAATCAAATTATAGAAATTAGAAATTTGATTACTAAAATCGGAAAAGAAAAAACGGTTATGCTTTCAACGCACATTATGCAAGAAGTTGAAGCTATTTGTGACCGAACCATTATTATAAAAAATGGGGTTATTGTTGCCGACGATACAACCAAAAATATTCATAAATATACCGACGATAAATTTCAAACAATTATTGTTGAATTCGATAAAAAAATTGATTTTCAGCTACTTGAGAAACTTGAAGGCGTTGTAAAAGTAAAAAATATTGATGAGCAAAACTGGTTAATTCAAACCGAAGATAACATTGATGTAAGACCTAAAATATTCGATTTAGCTGTACGCCAAAAAATCACAGTACTTTCGATGCAAAAACGAGAAAAACGATTAGAAGACGTTTTTCATGAACTGACGAAATAAGCCGAAAATACGGATACCAAATAGAAATTTTAACTTAATTACCTCCATTTGAGTTGCATAATGGTTTATTCGCATTACTTTTGTAAAAATAAATTTAACATCTGTGACTTTTAACGATTTAAACCTTTCGCCCCCCTTAATCAATGCTCTTAACGATATTGATTTTGTAATGCCTACTCCTATTCAAAAAGAAGCATTTCCAGTAATCATGTCAGGCAAAGACTTAGTGGGAATTGCACAAACCGGGACAGGAAAAACAATCGCTTATTTGTTGCCTATTTTACGACAATTAAAATATTCTGACGACAAACATCCGCGAGTGTTGATTGTTGTTCCAACTCGTGAGTTGGTGAAGCAAGTATTAGGTGAACTCCAAAAACTCTCAAAGTACATTACAGTTCGAGTTGAGGGAGTGTATGGAGGAGCTAATATCAAAACTCAAAAACAATTGGTTTACAATGGAATAGATATCTTAATTGCAACACCTGGACGACTAGTCGATTTGGCATTGTCGGGTGTTTTACGATTAAAAATGGTACAAAAGCTAGTTATTGATGAAGTTGATGAAATGTTAAATCTTGGTTTTCGTCAGCAATTAATCGACTTGATGGATTCGTTGCCCCCAAAGCGCCAAAATCTAATGTTCTCTGCAACACTTACCGAAGATGTAAAAAAATTAATCGACGAATATTTTTACAACCCACTTAAAATCGAAATAACAGAACACGGTACACCAATCGAAAAAATTATTCAAAAAGTCTATCATGTTCCTAATTTTTACACAAAAGTTAATTTACTCGAATATATTCTTGCCAACGACTTAGAAATGCAAAAAGTGTTGGTATTTGTTGATAATAAAAAGTTAGCCGATAGACTTTTTGAACAAATAAATGCAAAATTTCCTGAGCAAATAGGAGTTATACATTCCAATAAATCACAAAATCAACGATTTAATTCGTTGAAACGATTCCAAGAAGAAGCTCTTAGAGTTTTGATAGCAACCGATTTAATTTCGCGAGGAATCGATGTCGATAATGTTACACATGTCGTAAATTTCGACACTCCTGAATTGCCCGAAGACTATATTCACAGAATTGGTCGAACCGGTCGAGCCGATAAAGGCGGAATATCGATAACATTTGTAAACGAAGCCGAATTGGAATTTCAAATGCGAATTGAAAAAATGATGAAAAAAGCTATTTCGTTGGAACCGCTACCTCAAAATCTGAAAATTTCGGATATATATACCGACGAAGAAAAACCAAAACTTTTCGACAAAGATTATTTAAAAAAAACATCAAATACAGACTCAAAAGGAGCATTTCATGAGAAAAAGGACAAAAATAAAAAGGTAAATTTAGGCGGTCCTTCCAAAAAAATGAAAAAATATAAAAAACCTTTTACTACCAGAGGAAAAAAGAAATAATTTTCCTGACTTTTGATATTTAGTGCGGTGGAAATTTTCGCTTTTTAATACTCAAATTATTTAGAAACCAGAAAATTTTGCTTATTCGTTTATTTGCTTATTTGTTGATAATCAGATGAATAAATTACCATATAACCAAAAATTAAACCGAAAAGTAATTTGAAATGAGCATATCATTAAAGAGATTGTTTTTACAAAAACATTTACCTTTAAAATCTACTGATAAAGCCTAAATGAATTTTTCTGATTTCTGACCTCGATGCCTTCGTCTATTTCTAATAATTAAATGAAAATTAAAAATTAACGAAAGAAATACGTGTTTTTGCTGTATTTATCGCTGATTAAAAGTCGTAAATTAATATAACAAAAACCAACAAATATTATGAACTCAATAAATTATATAGAAGTTCATAGCAAGCCTGCTAGTACGAAGAATATTAATTCCATAGGTATTTGTATTTTTTTTATCTTCACAATAATCACAAAATCAATTTTTTCAACAAATGTAACAAGTTTGCAAAATGGAAATTGGACAAATGCATCAATTTGGTCGCCCGTAGTTCCAAGTTTTTCTGATAATATTAGAATAAAACATAGCGTGGTAAATTTCACAAGTTCAAATTTGAACGGTTTTTTACAAATTGATAGTTCTGGAGTTTTAACAACGTTGGATATAGATGTTCAAAATGGAGCAACACTCGATATTTATGGAACTATGAATATGAGCAACTTAACTTTAAGTAATGGAAGCACATTACACGTTCGAGCATCGGGTGTTTTGGCAATTTCAAGCGATTTTAAAAATAAAAATAACACAATAAATGTGGTGGTTGATGGAATAATGATTGTTGGAGGAAATTTCGATAACGGATTTGGCGGAATTATTAAAGGAGTTGGAATTATTACAACAAGCGGTTCGTATTTTGGAGCTGGCGAAACTTTTGGAATAAATCCCACGAGTTCAATTCCTGCAAATACAACTATTTATTCAACGCTTCCTGTAAAATTGAGTATTTTTAATTGTGTTGCAGAAAAATCGACTGTAAATATATCGTGGATTTCGAAAACTGAAATTAACAACAATTATTATTTTATTGAACGAAGTTTTGATGCAAATAATTACTCGAAAATTGCGGAAATTAGTGCTACAAATCAATCAAATTCTGAGTACAAATATTGTGATGAATATGCTAAAATAGGAATAAATTATTATCGTTTGTGGAATGTTGATTTTAATGGAATAACAACTTTATTAAAAGAATCTGTAACTATTGTTGATGCTCAAGAAACTGAAATTACAATTTCTCCAAATCCATTTTTCGATGATTTCAAAATTATTTTCAATGATAATAATTTAACGAATATTCAAGTTATTATTACCGATAACTTAGGTCGAATAATTTTAATTAAAAAACTTGACTCCCAAATAAGCGAATCCAAAATATATTCGACCGAAATTCCCAAAACAGGAATTTATTATTTGAATATTTTAGAAAATTCAGAAAATATTTTCTCCGAAATCATCATAAAATCAGATACATAATTTGATTTGAAGATTATTCATATTTTCCTCCAAGTAATCTAAATCGACAAAAGATTAAGATTTTTAAGACGTTTTTGAATTTAAAATCTACTGATAAAGCCTAAATGAATTTTAGCCGAACGTATCGAAAACGGATTTCCTAATTGTTTTCCTAATGCATAATTGAGAGTAAAAATTCCAGCTTTTGTTTCAAAGTCAATTCCTGCTCCAATTCCAATAGGCATGTCAGACTCAAATCCGGAGATTAAGTTTTTTTCTACATATCCTCCATCTGAGAATAAGTAAATAGCCGAATTTTCTTCAAACAAATATCTTAACTCGGTGGTAAAAATCGAATACGATGTTGCAAAAATCGCCTCTTCGTCGAATCCCCTCAGCGATTTAAGTCCTCCTACACGAAAAGCTTCATTCTCGTAAAAATTATAATTTGTTTCGTTATAAAGTTTTATAAATGCCGATTGATTTCGGACTCTAAAAATCAAATTTCCGACAATGGTTTTGTAAAATTGAATTTCGCTTACACTTTCAATCTGCGTTTGTTGTTTTTCGGTCAACAATTCTGAGTCGCCTTTCTTATTGCCTGCTCCTATTTTCATGTTTACCTCAACTCCGTTCGATGGATTGTATATGTAATCTAGGTTTTGAATACTTAGTCCAAAGCCAAATAAGCTTGTGCTAACATTCGAAATATTTTGCACGTAGTCGCTTAACACGTTTGACGATTTGTTTTGATAAAAAATATCAATCGAACTATTGGTTGAAACATGAAAAAGCACAGCTAAATTGGCATTTACATTCAAATATGAAGTATCTTTCTTGTTCAAGTTTAAATTTCCGGCAAAACCAATTGGGATATTGAAAAAGTAAGGAACATTAACTCCTGCATCGACTTTTTGCGAATACTGATCAATTTTTTGCCAATTGAAATCCAGCTTTTCGCCTAATGTTAATTGATTATAAATCAAAAGCTTTAAATCGCCTGTTAAAAGCAATTTATTGCTGAGATTCGCATTTGGAATAAAACCAATAATTCCGTTAAACTGATTGGCTTTTTGTTTTTCGAGTTCCAGCAAAATTTTTGCTTCATCGTCAGAATAAAAAACCTCGACCGATTTTGCCAGCCTCAAGTAAGGAACATTTTTAATTTTCTTGTCTATTTCTCTGATTTTAGTTTCATTGTAAATATCGTGTGGATGAATGTCGATTAAATGATATAAAATCGAAGACGATATTTTTGCATTTCCAATAGCATTAACACTATCAATACGATAAAGATTATCTTTTTTAATATCGATAAATGTCGAGATTTTGTTATCATAAAAAGTTGTTTTATTGAGTTGGATTTTTGTAAAAGGATAACCATTATTTTCATACACACCAACAATTTTATTCATTAAATTATAAAATGAATTCTGTTCAAAAAACTTATTATTGTAACGAGATAGTTGTATTCCATTTTTTTTCAAAAATACCTGTTCAATCGAGTCTGTATAAATATTTTTCCAAGTGTACTTATTTCCGGTAAATAGTTGGACTGTTGCCTTTGTCGAATCTATCGAAATTTGATCAATTGATGAAGTTAAATAACCTTCTGCTTTTTGTTCAACAATGAAATTGTCCAAATACGAATTAAGCTTGAGACTATCGAGAAAAAAGACTTTCTTTCCACCATGCTTTACAATCGACGAGTCGGAATACTCAATGAATAACTCGATATTTTTCTGAGAAAATACCGTAGTCGAAAAAAATAAAAAGCAAACTATGATGGGGTATAATTTCATCCAAATTCTAAAAATTCTATTTCTCTTCGTCGAAATAAAGTTTGTAAAACTTCATGCGTTTTTCGTTATCATAGCCTTTTTCTAAAAATTCGGGTTTTGAATGTACATAAACATGAAAATTTTTATCAAGCTTCAGAATGCTTCTGAAATATTGCTTCGATTTTTTTACGGCATTTTCCGAAATTTCAAACGATTCTTCAGAGTTTATATTGTGATTTTCTTCGTAAACATGTTTGTAGTCGTTAAACGCTTCAATAATTTCAGGTTTAAGCATTACTTCTTGAGTAAATTCGCCCATATTGAACTCCTCTTTTTCGGTAAAATATTCTTCGGTTCGTTTTATTAACTCAACTTGTTCTTTTTTATCAGCGTCGTTCGATTTCACAATGTGTTTACTGAATTTTTTCACCATTTCTAAGGTATTTTTGGTACTGTAGAAATTGTCTTCACGAGGCTTTATTTTTAAAAAATCTTCTCGCCAGTAAACAGCTTCATTTCCTTTGTTATACGAGTCAACAATGCTGATTTTATATCCGTGATTTTTTTCGGTATTGTAAATCAAACAACCTTTGTCGAGTTTGTTAATATTGATTCCATTTTCGTAATCGACTTCAAAATTTTCGCCTCGTTGATAAACACGAATGTAAGTATCTTTGTTTTCCGACTTGAAGAAACCCAAGGCATCAACCAACTCTCCTTCAACCACGCAATTGCTGAAATAAACAATATAAAATTCGCCACCCTTTATTTTAGGATGATTCGAATTTTCGTACAAATGTTTGGCTATATTTACCGACTGTTCGTACAAATTCTCGGAATTTTCAAAAATTTTACTCGTGTACGAAAAAATCTCGTTAAGATTGATGTCAGTATCGTGAAAAAAATTGTAAAAATTATCAGCGTTAAACGACGACAAAAAGTATTTAAGCAAAATATCTTTTACGGCTTGATTTTCGATATTAAACTCCGACTTTGAAAATCGGATTCCGCTTTCTGCACTTTTATTTCCAACATTGTGAACCACAATATTCTGCAAACACACTTCGCTAAAATCTAACATAAATATCTTTTTTTTGAAAAGCTTATAATATAATCCTTGTTGGATGATTTTTTGATAATAGGTTTTTTCAGTAATCCACTTCTTCGGAATATTCTGATATTAGCCAACTATCTTTTAAAATTTTACTATACAAATATATCGAATATACCGAGGTTTTCAAATTAATAAAGTCCATAACTATACCTATTTCTGTTAACGGCGACAAGCAGAAACACACTGCCCAACCTTCAACTTTTGAGTCAAGAGCCAACTTTTTCGGCAGTTGTTTTTGCTTATTGTTAGCAATTTGTGTCAAATTGTTTTATAATTTACTAATTCCAAAATAAGTCTGTATTATTTGTTATTTGCAAATATTCAGAGTCTGTATATTTTTTCTTTGAGTAACCTTTTGGATTAAGTATCATTCTTTTTACCGATTTATTTTCAATTCCAAATTCAATATCAATCGCTCTTTCAAAGTCAAAACAAACTCTTGACATATACTTTAAATATTTATGTGAATTAAAAGCAAGATTATTTATATTTACATTTGAATTGGTTTTTAAGTCAAGTTTATTTGCAAAATGATCGCGAATTTCACAAAGATTTAATATTTGATTATTGTTGTCTATAAAGTAAGCATTAAATGAAGGGTCAACCATAATCCATTTTTTTAATTTCTTGCAATATACTTCAGTCACAACATGAACGTCATTGTCATTGAAATAACGTGATATGCAAGTTACAGTTCTTGCTTTGAAACCAATTGATAAATATATTTCTGTTAATGCTGTAGCCATGTCTCTGCAAACAAATACCATATTTTTGTCGTCTTTGTTTTTTAGCATTGTTAAAGCATTTCTTGGATTACTGAATGATTTTGTTTTATCACCACTAAAACCATAACTGTAAGGAATTGTCTTATGAGTCCATTCCAAAAGATTAATTATTGTTACTAATTCGTCTTTGTCAACAAGCTTGTCCAGCTCATATACTTGCTTTAACATTGTCAATTCGCTACTTTCAAAAATATATTTTGATTGTTGACCAATTGAATTTGATTCATAATTTGAATACTTTTTAAGTTGTCGACAATTACCATTAAAACTTGTAGCCACCTTTTTGAATTGAACACAAGAGGTAAAAAAATAAATTGTAAACAAGAATAAAAACAGTTTTGTCATGAATGTTTATTTTGCTAGAATTACTAAAAACCGCATTTTACATTTTTTTCAAAAACTCAATTAGTTTTTTTGTTGCCAAGCCTCGATGACTGATTTCATTTTTAAGTTCCATACTCATTTCTGCAAAGGTTTCGTGATAACCAATCGGTTGAAAAATTGGATCGTATCCAAAGCCGTCTTTTCCTCGTGGTGATTCAATAATATTTCCGTTTATGACTCCTTCGAACAAATGTTCATTTCCATCGATAATTAATGAAATAACTGTTTTAAAACGAGCTTTTCGATTCGAAACACCTTCCATTTTCTCCAATACTTTCCTCATATTCGCATTGGAATCTTTATGGTTTCCTGCGTAACGAGCCGAGAATACTCCAGGTTCTCCATTCAAAGCTTCAATTTCTAATCCGGTATCGTCGGCAAAGCAATTAAACTTAGTTTTAAGGTAAATAAAATGTGACTTTTCCGATGCATTTCCTTCAATCGTAGGTTGGTTTTCGGGAATATCTTCTGTTATGTTCACATCTTTCAAAAAAAGAATATCGTACTTATTTCCAATCAATTTTTGAATTTCCTCGATTTTGTGTTTGTTGTTTGTAGCAAATAAAAGTTTCGTCATGTATGTACAGATTAGAGCCGTGAGCTATGGATTAACCCAATCGCCAAATTCTTTAATTAAATCGATGAGTTCGTCAACTGCATTTTCTTCGGCAAGTCCTTTTTTCACAAGATCTTTCTTTTTGTAAAGATTTACCTTTTTGTTTCCTGAACCAATGTAACCATAATCGGCGTCTGCCATTTCACCTGGTCCGTTTACAATGCAGCCCATAACTGCAATTTTTAAATTCTTTAGATGACCTGTCTTTTCTTTAACTTTAGCGGCAACCTCTTGAATATCAAACAAAGTTCTTCCGCACGAAGGACACATAATGTATTCGGTTTTTGAAAAGCGTAACCGACAAGCCTGCAAAATACCAAATGCGGTTTGAACCGCAAAATCGTTTGAAAGTTTTGATGATTCCAGTAAAATTCCATCGCCAAATCCATCAATCAAAATGGAACCTAAATCGGCGGCGGCATTTACAATAAATTCATCTTTTGTTTTACAATTGTCCGAATATTTTAAAATTATAGGAATTTTTATGTTGTGATTTTCCAAATTGAAAAAGAAATTTCGAATACTTCCCGTGTAATTTTTATGGTGCGTTTTTACAAGCAATACCGAGGAATCGGGAAGTTGTTTTAGTTTATTAAAATCAACTCCCGAATCGGCGTCAATCTCAATAAAACTTATGTCATGATTATGAGATAAAATATAGTCTGCAACAATAGTTTCATTTTGAGATTCTTCTTTTGAAACTACAATAGGCGAATGCTTACTTCCAATATTTTTCACCGAATAACTTTCTCTTCGCTTAAATTCAAAGGGATTGTAATTGATTGTTTTCGGCTCTGAAAATGTGATTAAATTTGTACGATTTTCATATTTTTCGACAAGTATTTTGGCAATTGGAATTTCTTTTTCAGGATCTTCGGTAAGCGAAACCCGAATGGTATCGCCCAAGCCATCGGCAAGCAAAGCTCCTATTCCCACAGCCGATTTAATTCTTCCATCTTCTGCATCTCCGGCTTCGGTCACGCCCAAGTGTAGAGGAAAATTCATTCCTTCGCTTTTCATTTGCTGTGCCAACATTCTGTAAGACTGAACCATAACTTGAGTGTTGCTCGACTTAATCGAAAGAACTATATTAAAGAAGTTTTCGTTTTTACAAACACGAATATATTCCATTGCCGACTCAACCATTCCCAAAAGCGTATCGCCATATTTACTCATAATTCGCTCCGAAAGCGAACCATGATTGATGCCGATTCGTAAAGCTGTCTTGTGTTCTTTACAAATGTTTAAAAGTGGAATAAATTTTTCATTTATACTTTTTAGACCTAACTCAAATTCCGTTTCTGAATATGTGCTTTTTCCAAGTTTTCGTTCAGCAAAATTACCCGGATTAATTCTGATTTTTTCAACATGTTTTGCCGAAATTTCAGCCGCCAATGGATTGAAGTGAATGTCGGCAACTAACGGAAATGTAAACCCTTTGTTTCGAATGTGATTTTTAATTTTCAATAAGTTTTCGGCATCTTTTATTCCGGGAGCTGTAATTCGTATTAATTCGCCTCCAGCTTCAAAAATTCGAATAGATTGTTCTGCCGTTTTAATTGTGTCAAGCGTATTTGTGTTGGTCATTGATTGAATTCTGATGATATTTCCTCCACCCATTTCAATCTCGCCAACTTTCACAACTCGAGTGTCGAATCTCGAATAATTTACAAGACTATTACAGTACAATATTTTCTTAGAAATTTTCATAAAGGCTGCAAGTTATTATTTTTTGTACAGATTCTGTTTGAATATCTTCATCTTTTTTGTAATTTGTGAATTAATTCATCATAATAAAATTGTTAATTGAAAAACAAGATTATGGAAAAATACGAATCGTCGCAAAAGCTGATAACATTACACAAAGAAGGCTTATTGCCACAAGAAGAAAAACTGGAAACCGGTAGAAAAAACAAAAAATATATCATTGGTGTTCCAAAAGAAATTGACCCAAATGAAGGTCGGGTTGCAATAACTCCACTCGGAGTTGAGCTTCTTGTCAATAACGGACATCAAATTATTGTTGAAAAAGACGCCGGAATTGTAGCAAATTTTTCTGATTTGCACTATAGTGAGTATGGAGCTATAATTGCCGACAAAAAAGAGGACGTATATAAAGCCGATATTGTACTTAAAATCGCACCAATGACTTTGGACGAATTGGATTTTTTAGTAGGCGACCAAATTTTAATTTCCTCATTACACATAACTCAACAAACAAGAGAATATATCGAAAAACTAGTCGAAAAAAAGATTACTGCCATTTCATTTGAATCGCTTAAAGATGAGAATAATAGTTTCCCGATTGTTCGTTCCATGAGCGAAATTGTTGGAAGCACATCGGTGCTAATTGCTGCCGAATATTTAAGCAATCAACATGGAGGAAAAGGCGAAATGCTTGGAGGAATTACTGGAGTTAATCCAACCGAAGTTGTGATTATTGGAGCTGGAACTGCCGGAGAATCAGCTGCAAGAACAGCACTCGGTTTAGGTGCAATGGTTCGTGTTTTCGACAATTCGGTGTATAAACTCCGCCGAATTCAAAGCAATTTGGGACAGCGAATATTTACCTCATTAATTCATCCTAAAGTGTTAAACAATGCTCTAAAATCAGCAGATGTAGTTATTGGAGCCATTCGTTTAATCGACCAAGGTCCTCGATTTGTTGTAACCGAAGAAATGGTTAAAAACATGAAAAATGGTTCGGTAATTATTGACATAAGCATCGACCAAGGTGGTTGTTTCGAAACATCTGAACTTACCACTCACAAAAATCCAGTATTCAGAAAGCACGGAGTTGTTCATTATTGCGTTCCAAATACGGCATCACGCGTGGCTCGGACAGCTTCATACGCATTAAGCAATATCTTATCTCATGTAGTCATTCAAGTTGGCGAAGCGGGAGGATTGAATCAATTGCTCAAAAAAGACAATGGTACTCGAAATGGAGTTTATGTTTATCGCGGAATTTTAACTAACGATTATATTGGTCAATTATTCGGAATTCGCTCAAAAGATATTGATTTATTGATGGCAGCGTTTTAGGAGTGGAAAGTTTGTAAAGTTGAAAGATTATAATGAAATTATCAATCATACCATTTTTTGTTTTTATGTTCTCTGTTTCGTTTACAAGTTGTTACCATTGTAAAAATTTAGATTATTGTCCGATGCCAGAAGCTACCGAAAAATATTTTTCTGTGTTCAACGAAGATAATTATTGGATTTATTACAATAAAGACCTTACAAAAAAAGATAGCGTTTACATTTCTAATTATGAAATAACACGTGAAAAAGATGGAATGGAATTTTGTATAGAATGGGATAATTTAAGATTTCATTTAAATTCGTCATTTATGTATGACGGCGATTATTTGATTGGTACTTTTACTGGAAATACAATGGGAAATGGAGGTGTATTTAGAATTAAAAACTATACAGAAGGAGTTATAGTTGAAATTAATTCTGCAAATGATGTTGACACCCTGCTAAATCAGGAAATTCTATCTGGTTTTTGGAATTATGATTCTACATTTGAATATTCAAAAACGATAAAGTACAATGATAAATATTGGTTTACACCCAATATCGGTATCGTTCAATATGTCTCAAAGAATAGTTTAGATACTTTTTATTTACACGAATATTATATACATTGAAAAAATATTATATCATTTTTGTTATAGCACTATTCTTTACATCATTTTATAGTTGCAAAAGGTGTAAAACACTAGATTATTGTCCAATGCCTGAAACTGGAGAAAAATATTTTTCAGTATTCAAAGATGGAAATTATTGGATTTACTATAATAAAAACCTTACGAAAAAAGATAGTGTCTATATATCAAATTATGAAAACAATAAAGGAAAAGATAGGCAGGAGTACTGTAGAGAGTGGGATGAAATATCATTTACAATGTTTTCAAATTATATTGGAGAAAAAGATAGTGCTAATGCACAATATAATAATAATATGGAATGTGAAGGCGGTAGGTTCATTATAAGTGGTATTGCTAGTTATTTAATAAGAATGGCTTCAACATATGATTCAGATACATTAATATCAGGAACCACTATCCCAATATTTTACTTAAATAGTGACAGTTCTCTACAATATAAAGATGTTGTTTTTCATAATAGTAAGTATTGGTTTGCCCCTAATGTTGGATTGATTCAGTATGTTTCATTTGAGAATTTAGATACTTTTTATTTACATGAATATTATATAAAATAAACATTCTACTTTTAACTTTATGAACTTAAAAAGCTTTTAACTCGAATGTATAATTATCACACACATACAAATTGGTGCGACGGCAAAAGCACGGCTGATGATATTGTAAAAAAAGCAATATCGTTGAACTATAAGGCTATCGGATTTTCGGGACATGCACCAACATCGCTCTGTGCTAAATGGCAAATGAGCAAAGAAGGATTTGTTGAATACAAACAAAAAATTAGAGAATTACAAAAACAGTATGTCGCAGAAATTGAAATCTATTTAGGAGTCGAAGCTGATTTCATTCCCAACATTGCTGGAGCGTCGAATTTCAAAAACGACAAGCTCGATTACATTATTGGCTCGGTGCATTACGTAGAAAGCAACATTTTTCAACAACAGTTTTTGACCATTGATGCCTCTCCCGAAGTTTTCGAAAAAGGGGTTCGTTCTTTATTCAATTCTAATGTTGAAAATGCTGTTAAAACCTATTTTGAAGCTATTCGACAAATGCTTCAAGTCGAAAAACCTAACATTATCGGACATTTAGATTTGGTAAAAAAATTCAATAAAAATAATTGTTACTTCAACGAAAACGACAATTGGTATAAAGCCGAGATTGAAAAAACAATCGAAATTGTTAAAGAAAGTCAATGTTTAATCGAAATTAATACTCGAGGATATTATAAAAAGCTAACCGAAGAATTTTATCCATCAACGTATATTTTAAATTTGTGTAAAGAACACAGAATTCCGATTGTAGTTAATTCCGATACACATCATGTAGATGAATTATCAAAAGGGCGACAAGAGGTTTTTGAATTATTGAAAAAAATCGGAATTACATCTCATACGGTTTTATGCAAAAATAATTGGATTGAGATTGATATATAGTAAATTTGAACGTTTAAAAAATACGATATGAAAAACATAATAATCGGGATATTTATCTTTTTTTCTATCAACGCATTTTCAGAAAAATTTCCTGCAAAGTTCGTGGGAGATGTTAAAGCAAACGGAAAACAAGCAATTGGAGCTAAAGTTAATGTAATCAACAATGGAGACGTAATTCTTGCTACAAGTGTAAAAGACTTTGGTTTTATTATTTCGCTCGAAATTAATGCTCCTTATGTAATCGAAATCTCAAAACCAGGCTTTGTAACCATGAAATACAGCATTTCAACAGTTGTCCCTGAATCTGACAGCAAAGTTTCTTTCCCCGAATTCGACATGGGAACTCTAACTCTGGTTGAAATTGTTCCCAATACCGACTATTCGATATACAGTAGTCCGATTGCAAAAATTAAATATAATCAGGCTATTAAAAAATTTGAATACGATCAAGATTATAAGAAACAATTCGAAGCAAAACTTCTTGCGTTGAATAATAAAGCCGACAAAGTAGCCGACTCTGAAAAAGAAACGGCGGATAAAATCGAAGAACAAAAACAAACGGTTACCGACAATTCTGAAAATAAAGAAATTTCAACTCAAAAACCAGCTAATATTGTTGAAAACAAAGCTAAAAATAATGAGACAAAATCGTTAAAAGAAAATCTTTCGGAATTAAACAAATTGCAAAACGATGATTTGGAAAAAGCTCACTTACTCAAAAAAATTGCAAAACAGCAATATATTGATAACGACCTTGAAAAAGCAAAAGAAAATTTAAACGAAGCTCTAAAAATTAATCAAAAATTTAAAGATAAATCTGGCTCCGCCGATGTGCTTAAAGATTTAGCAGCCATAGAATTCGACGAAGGTAATTTCGATAAAGCAATTCGAAATTTCGACGATGCTGCAAGTTTAAAGCTCCAAACAGGCGACAACGAAGGTGCGGCTTACGCTTACAACGATATTGCATTAATTAATAACGATTTATTTCGACTCGACAATGCATTGGAAAACTTCCAACTCGCACTCGAATTAATGAAAACCGAAGATAATAAACCAGCTGTTTCAAATCTATTGAATAACATCGGAAACATTTATTACGAAAAGGGAGATTATAATAATGCCTTAAATTATTTCAACCAATCCTTAGCTCTCGACCAAAATCTTCAAAATAAAGAAAATACAGCAGCTGCATTGAATAATATAGGGATTGCTTATCAAGGAATCGGAAACTTCGACAAAGCTGTTGAATCGTACGAAAAATCGATAGATGTAAACGAAGCCCTAGGTAATCAAAAAGGCGTTTCAGTTTCACTCAACAATCTTGGAAACATAAACTACGACTGGAATAAATACAACAAAGCATTGGAATATTATATGCAGTCGTTAAAAATAAAAGAAGACATTGATTATAACAAAGGACTTGCTTTTACGCTTCATAATATTGGAAACGTTCACAAAGTAATGGAACACTACAAAGAAGCCTTAGAATATTATACTAAATCAGCCGATTTGGCGAAAGAACTGTCGCTTTTAAACCTTTTGCAACGCAACTACGACGAACTGTCGAAAATATACTTTGCCTTGAACGATTGTAAAAATGCTTACGAATATTCGATTAAATTACGCGATTTGGGTGCATTTTCCGATTCAGACGGCAAACAATTATCTGAAATGATAGACCGAGCCGATGTTGAAGGCGCCTCAAAATCTGGGTTGATTTCAGAATTAAAAAACGAAATCGAAAGACAAAAAATAATGATGCAATTCAAAGAGCAGAGCCAAAAACTACAACTTGAGTTAAAAAATCAAGAAATTGTTGAAAAAGACAAGGATGCAAAAGCACAAAAAAACATCATCTATTTACTTGTTGCAGGCTTGATTTTGTTTTTAATATTGCTTGTTATAATTCTCAAAGAAAACCGTCAAAAGAAAAAAGCAAAAGAAAAAATTCAAATTCTGTTTGCCGAAGCCATGCGAAGCAACGAACAGATAAAAGGACAACAAAAAGAAATTGTTGACAGTATAAATTATGCTAAGCGTATTCAATCTGCAATATTGCCAACACAAGAAATATTTACCAATTTGTTTCCTGAGCATTTTATAGTTTTTAAACCCCGCGACATAGTTAGTGGCGATTTTTATTGGATGAGCGAAGTCGAAAATAAAAAAGTAATTGCCGTTTCCGATTGCACCGGACACGGTGTTCCGGGAGCATTTATGAGTATGTTGGGAATCGCTTTTTTGAAAGAAATTGTTACCAAAGAGTACATGACAAATCCCGGAATAATTCTGAACCGACTTAGAAAAGAAATCGTAAAATCACTTCAGCAAAATGAAAAAGATAGTGCGAATAAAGATGGAATGGACATCGTGGTTTGCTCAATTGACAATTCAACAAAAATGCTCGAATTTGCTGGGGCAAATAATTCACTTATAATTCTCCGGAAATTAGGTGCAAGTGAAATAAAACAATCTCATGATGAGAATAGCGCTCGTAATGATGTTGAACTTATTGAACTTAAAGGCGATAAAATGCCTGTGGGCATTTACGAAAAAATGGATAAATTTTCGGTAAAAGAATTCCAATTACAAAAATCCGATGTTATTTATATGTTCTCTGATGGTTTTGCCGACCAATTTGGTGGCGACAGCAATAAAAAATTTAAAATCAAACATTTCAAAAAAATATTGCTTACCATTTGCGACAAACCTATGACTGAGCAACAAATATTATTGAATCAGCATTTTGAACATTGGAAAGGCAAAAACGACCAAATCGACGATGTAACAGTGCTTTGTATAAAAATTGTGTAAAAATTAAACTCAAAAAATACCTGCAAATATACATAAGTCATATAGGTTTGGGAATTTGGAGAACTATCCGTCAAATACGGGACGAGGAGGTGAAAAAAGAAATGAAAAACATCCAATGTTAAAAATGATAGTGTAAATACGAAATAATTAAATACTTAAGCTATTGAAAAAACTCACAATCATATTAATTTTCGCATTTCAAAGCATTTTTGCTCAAGACATTGTACCTAATGGATACAATATTTTTTACTATGGCAATGGACAAATTTCGAGTGAGGGGAATATGATTAACGGAAAACCCGATGGTTATTGGAAAACCTATTATGTTAACGGAACAATTAAGTCGGAAGGGCTTCGAAAAAATCAACAGCTCGACAGCATTTGGAACTTCTACAACGAAAAAGGAAATATTACCGAAAGAATCAGTTATTATTTTGGCAAAAAAAACGGGTATTACTTCATCTATAAATATGAGCCAACCGAAAACGATAGCATTATTGGCTGGCTCGATTCAAAAGAGCTTTATGTAAACGATTCGAAGGAAGGTGACGCATTTTACTATTACCCCGATGGAAAGTTATACAAAAAATTTCGATTTGAAAAAGGGCGAAAAAATGGTTTAGGGCTTGAGTTCTCAAAAGATAGTACAATTATTACCATACTTGAATACAAAAACGATTTTCCGATTAATCGTGAAGAGATAAACAGAACTTGCTCAAGAGGTCTTAAACAAGGCACATGGAAATCGTTCTACTCAGGGCTAAAACTCAAGGTTGAAGAAAATTACCTCAACGGAAAACTTCACGGATATTATCGCGAATACAACGAAAATGGGAAAGTTATAAAACTACAACGCTATCAAAATGGAGTTGTAATTGAAGAAAATGCACAAGCAGAATCAATTACAGTAGAAATAAAAAATACGTATTTCGATAATGGAAAAGTTAAAAAAAATGGTAGTTATATTGATAACAAGCCCGTTGGTTTCCATCGCGAATATAGCGAAGAAGGAATAATTGTTGCCTCAGAAGAATACAACGAAATAGGAATATTACTAGGCTCAGGAATTGTTGATGAAACAGGAAAACGACAAGGCGATTGGATACACTATTATGAAACTGGCGAAAAAAAATCGGAGGGTAAATACCTAAACGATAAGAAAACTGGCGAGTGGAGATTTTATTTTAAAAGCGGGAAACTCGAACAAAAAGGAAGTTACAAAAAAGGAAATCCCGAAGGTTTATGGAATTGGTATTTCGAAAATGGAAATATCGAACGAGAAGAAACATTTGTAAACGGAAAAGAAGAAGGAATGATGATAGAATACTCAGAAACCGGAAAGATTATGACCAAAGGAGAGTTTTTCGACGGATTGGAAGAAGGAATTTGGTTTTATAATGTCGGCGACCACACCGAAGAAGGTGAATATAAAGGCGGGCAACCCGATGGAATCTGGAAACATTATTATGCAAATGGGAAGTTGAAATTTCAAGGAAACTATAATTTTGGCGAAGCCGACGGAAAACATAAATTTTATTTCGATAGCGGGAAAATACAAGAGGAAGGCAATTATAACATGGGAATCAAAAACGGAAATTGGAAAAAATACGACGACGAAGGCAACATAAAGGTAATTATTACCTACGAAAACGGAATTGAAAAAAGAATCGACGGAATGAAAATAAGAGGATTGGACAACTAAAACCGAGAGTAAACGATGAGATTTTTAATTGTGTTGTTGTTTGTTTTTCAAGTTCTACTTTCTCAAGCACAATTTTTCGATACATTAAAATCGTGCTTACATAAAAAGCCAAAATTGGTTTTTAAATTTGACAATCGATATTCATACGTTTCAAACAATAGTGCTCGAATTTTAGGATTAAAAATAGGAATTGACTTTGGCGATAAATACAGATTTGGAGCTGGCTGGCATTCGTTAGAATCAAGCGTAAAAGAAAATTATTTTGTCGATAGCATGGGAATCGTCATTGATACGCTTCCGTCATTTCTGCGAATGTCATATCTTGCTGTTTTTGTCGAATATGTTGTTTATAAAACTCGAAAATGGGAATTTAGTATCCCAATGCAAATAGGGTACGGAAATTCGCGATACGATATTGGTGGAAAAGATGGATTTTTACCATTTGCAACAAATGTTACCAGCCAAATATCGAAAAGAAATGTGTTAATTTACGAAACCAATTTCGAGGGGCATTACAAAATAATTCCCTATGTTGGAATTGGTGCAGGAGTCGGATATAGGCTAATGTTGATAAACAATAAATTAATCTCCGAAAATTTTAATTCTCCGATTATTATTTTTAAATTGAAAATATTTTTGGGCGAGATTTATAGAGGAGTATTTCGAAAAAAAGAAACAAAATGAGCGAAGATATAAATGTAAGAGAAGAAGATTGGTCAGAAAAAGATAAGGAGCTTGAAAAACAACTCCGCCCGCTTGAATTCTCTGATTTTTCAGGACAAACAAAAATTACCGACAATCTTAAAATATTTGTCGAAGCGGCAAAACAACGAGGCGAATCACTCGATCATGTTTTACTTCATGGCCCTCCAGGGCTTGGAAAAACGACCTTAGCAAATATTATCGCAAACGAAATGGCCGTTAGTTTGAAACTAACATCAGGTCCTGTTCTCGACAAACCGGGCGACTTAGCTGGTTTGCTTACAAATCTTGAATCGGGCGACGTTTTATTTATCGACGAAATTCATCGCTTAAGCCCGATTGTCGAAGAGTATTTGTATTCAGCAATGGAAGATTATCGCATCGATATAATGATTGATAAAGGACCCAATGCTCGTTCACTTCAACTTACACTGAATCCATTTACCTTGATTGGGGCAACAACTCGTGCCGGACTTCTCACAAGCCCACTAAGAGCAAGATTTGGAATAAACTTAAATCTCGAATATTACGATACCGAAATTTTAAATAAAATTGTTAAACGTTCGGCCAAAATTCTGAATGTGCCTATCAACGATAATGCAGCTTACGAAATAGCATCACGAAGTCGAGGAACGCCTCGTATTGCCAATGCTCTTTTACGACGTGTTCGAGACTTTGCTCAAGTAAAAGGAAGTGGAACCATTGATGTTGAAATTGCAAAATATTCGCTCAATGCATTGCAAATCGACCAACACGGACTCGACGAAATGGACAATAAAATTCTTTCGACCATTATCGACAAGTTTAAAGGTGGTCCCGTTGGACTTACAACCATTGCAACCGCCGTTGGTGAAGAAGCCGGAACAATTGAGGAAGTTTACGAACCTTTTTTAATTAAAGAAGGATACATTAAGCGAACTCCTCGGGGAAGAGAAGTTACTGAATTTGCATATAAACACTTAGGATTAACCGACCCAAACAAACAAGGTTTACTTTTTTGATTTTTGCGAGAATTTGTTATATTTTCGAGATTATTTACTTAAATATCAAATCGTTGCTATACTAAATTTCATCATGTTTCCGTTAACACATGTTAGATTATATTTTTTTTAATAAAAATTTTACTTTATTTTGCTATTTAAAATAAAAAACGTCATCATGAAAACTATCTGTTTTATACTTTGTATCACTCTTTTAAGTTCGTTAGCTTTTGCTCAATCGCCCGAAATTGAATGGGGTCCTATTACCGAATATTCGAAAGGAGAATATAACAATCGAGTTATTGGACATGATGCCGATGGCTTTTATGTTTTAAAAACTACAGGAAACTATACAATTGATAACGGAAATATCTTTTTAGATTATTATGCAAGTTTAAACTACGAATACGAAACTTCGGTTCAAGTATTTTTGCCTACAGTTGATGGAATGTTTTCTGAATTTTTAGATTTATTTTACATAAACAGTAAATTAGTTCTTATAACAACCGTAACCGATACCAAGAAAAAAATGCGTTCGGCTTACATTCAAAAATTAAAAGAAGACGGAACTCTTGATGGTCAGCCTATTTTGATAGGAAGTTTATCGTTAGCTAATTCCGATACCGAAAAATTTGATGTTAAACTTTTAGCCGATAACCAAATTATGGTTACTGCATTAAACTCTTTTGAAAAATACAGCGGACAAGCCGTAAAAATTAAAATTTTTGACTCAAGTTTGAATTTGGTTCTTGACAAATCGTTAGAACTTCCATTGACTGGGCGAAATTTTTCGATTACTCAAATTGAATACGGAAAAAGTGGACGATTGTTTTTTGCCATTAAAGCCGAACAAGTATCAACTAAGGCTGCGAGAGTTAAAAAATACGATGATTTGATTTTGATTTATAACAAACATACCGAAGCATTCGAAACAATTACCATTTTAATTGAAAAATATATTGCATCAGACTTTATGATTTCGGTTGACGCACAAGAAAATCTTATTGCATTCGGGTTTATTATTCCAAAATCTTCTCCAAACTATACTGGTGTTTTTTACAATAAAATTGACCCTAAAACCTTGAAGGTAGAAAAAAACACATCGGCATTGTTTTCGCGTGAGATGATTGCTGAATTTGCCGATCCCCGCAATGGAGAAAACTTAGAAGATTATTACAGATTTAATCTTAAGAATATTCTCTTCACCCAAAATGGATACACTGTATTTTTAGCCGAACAGCATTTTAACACAACAAAAGTATTGATTGATCCAAAAACAAAGGCAGAAGAAAAAATATTCTACTACAATCAAAACGATATTATTGCTGCTTGTGCCGACAAAGATGGAAAAGTATTATGGTCATCTCGTATTCCTAAAAATCAGCAAAGCATAAACGATAACGAGTTTTACCTATCGTTTGCTGCTGCTTCGACTCCATACGGCGATAAAGTTAAAGTGCTTTTCATGGACAATCCTTCGAATTTAACCATAAACTCTGTTGCCGATGTTAAAGAAATGAAACGCCCGGCAAAAGGTGTTGCTACCCTTTTAACCATTTATATGGACGGAACGGTTGACAAAGTTCGTTTGTATGATTCTGAAAACATAAAATATATGTTTTCTCCCAAAACATTTTATAGACTAAATAATTTGTTCCTTGTTGAAGGTATAATGGGGAAAACATCAAAATTTGGCGGATTAAAGCTGGAGTAATTTTATACGCTTGTTCATTCATATTTTTCAAAATCAAATATTTTAAGATTGCTTAGAACCTTACACTATTTTTATCATTTCGAACGTATGTGAGAAATCTAATTTTTTCTTAAAGTTTGAGATTTCTCCCTTTGGTCGAAATGACAACCGAACAACATTGAATAATTTGAATCTAATTCAAATCCATCGCAACAACTTCGGCAATATCTTTAACTTCAATGTCTTTTCCTTTGGTGAAAGTTTTTTTGCACAATGGGCAAGCGGTAATGAGCAAATCGCTTGGAGTTTTGGCATAATTATCTAAAACTTTATCGCGAATATCGTTGCGTTCGTTCATTTGAATTTTTATGTTAGAAAGACTTCCTCCACAGCAAAAAGCGTCTTCTTTTTCACGATTTGGTTCAACCAAATTCACATAATTTTTTAGCACTTCGCGTGGTTGTTCGTAAATTCCGCTTCCACGTCCTAACTCGCAAGGGTCGTGATAAATAGCCGATGTAAATGTTTGATTTATTGGCAATTTATTTGCATTTATTAGTTCCAAAATATATTCAGAATGATGTAAAATTCTAATATCGCCCAAATTATAATCTTCGTTAAAAGTTTTGTAACATATTGGGCAAGATAAAACCAAAGTTTTAGCTCCCGAAGCCAAAATATCTTGTTGATTTTGAATAATTAATTTTTGTGCTGCTTGGTTTTGTCCAGCAGTCATCAGCGGTCGTCCGCAACAAGCAGCTTCGTTTTCGTCCATAAACCAATAATTTGCACCAACGTGGTTAAAAATATCGACCATCGATTTTTTTATGGCAGGAGTTAAGTGCGTCATACATCCTGCAAAGTAGATTACATCGGCTTTTTTGTGAATTTTATTTTCTAAATAATCGTAGGTAGAATTGTATTCTTTGGTGGTAAGAATTCGTCGAGAAGTTCTAATATCGTTCAAGCCGATGTCAACCGGACAAGCATTTTGACATTGTCCGCACAACAAACAATTGAACAAAGTTTCGTCGCTCAAATCGTTTTTACGCAATTTTGTAAGCATATAAACCGATTGCGTTGTGGTAATATTTGCATCCAATAATGGACATTTGTTTATGCAAATTCCGCATCGCGAACACGAATTTACTTGAACTCGTGAATATGCGTTGTACGATTTTTTGAGTTTTATTCCGTAATGTTTCAAGAAAATGAACAAAATTTCTGTCGGGATGTGCATATATCTCGATGTTGGAAGTGCAACAAAAAATCCGCCCAAAGCGAACGAATATGCCCACCAAGTTGGCAAAGCAAGTGTATCTAAAGGAAGAAAATTTGCGAAAAAATTTCCTGCGGTTTGTGTCAAAAAACTTCCATTGTGATGAATTCCTGCCGAGAAACTTTCGGCTAAAAATCGCAATGGAAAAACGAACCACAAAAACGATAAAGCAATGTAATCGTGAGCTTTAAGTTTGGTAGTTTTTTTCATTCCAAATGCTTTTTTATTGAAACGTTTGAAATACGCCAAAGCCACGCCCGAAAGCACCATCAGCAAAAGTAAATCCATTAGAAATGGAAAAAATGTTGAATGGTCGTCGGTAATAAAAAATCGATAAAAAATTGGAATATGCGATGAAACTAAAACGGAATTGAAATGTACAAATGCTTCGATATGACCAACTACAATCAATAAAAACCAACCAAATGCCAAACTCATGTGCATATATCCCAAAACAGGATTTGTTTTGAAAATTTTGCGATGCAACAAGCCTTCAACAAAGCTTTCTTTAATGGCTGAAAGTGTTTTTGTAGTGAAAATATTTTTCAAAATTCGTTTGTGTTCCAATCTCGAAAGACTTCCAATCCAAACTGAAAATCGAACAAAAACAATTGCTAATAAAATTAACAATCCGATAAAAAATGGTATTATGAAATAGTTGAAATACATAGTTTTTTATTTTTTCATTTCAGAAATTGCTTTCTTAATCAGCATAATTACATTTCGTGTGTTAATTCCACGTGGGCAAACCAAATGACATTTTCCGCACAACATACATTTGTTCACTTCAATTTCCAAACCTTCGGGTTCGCCACGACGAAGTAAAGTGTTCATTTTGCGAATATTGAAATTTGTCAAACTTCCTGCAATGCAAGTCGCAGTGCAACTTCCACACGAAAGACAAACATTAAACGATGCATCGTGCGACAAAACATAATGAATAATTCTATCATCGTTTTTGTCGTAATTTATTGCTCGTGTTTTTATTGGTGCAAATCCGAAATCCATTTTGTTAAGTTAAGAGTTATGAGTGAAAAGTTATGAGTAAAAGGATATAGGGAAATAGGGTTATAGAGGAAATAAGGAAAATCAACGATGAATTTCTCTACTTATTCCCTTATATCCTTATACCTTTATTTCCATATTACCTAGATATTTATTTACTTCCACAGCTGTTGATCTTGCACTCAAAATTGCTTCCGAAATATTCATTGGCGATGAACAAGCTCCTGCAACAAAAATATTTTTTTCTAAAGTGCTATTTGGTTGTGTAAATTCGTCTTTTACGTTGAAAAAACGATTGTTTCCAAATTCAACATTGCAACCAGAAACCAACGAAACTGATGTTTTTTCCATTTCCATTCCAACCAACAAAACCATCATATCAACAGTCATTTTTAACGGTTTTCCCGAAAGTGTATCTTCAGCTTTAATTTGAATTGATTTATCAATATTTTCTGATGCTTCAGAAACTCGTCCACGAATAAATTGCACGAAATATTTTTCTTGTGCTTCACGATACAATTCTTCGTAGCCTTTTCCGTGCATACGCAAATCCATATAAAAGCAAATTATTTCAGCGTCAGGAAATGTTTTTTTTAATTCTATGGCTTGTTTCACGCCTGTAATGCAACAAACTTTTGAACAATAGTGGTTTCCCGATTTTTCGTCACGAGAACCTACGCAATGCACAATGGCAATTCGCCTTGGCGGATTTTTTGTATCTAAACTTTTTTCGTTGAATTTTCGTTCCAAATCAGCAGATGTGATTACATTTTTGTAAATATTGTAACCATATTCTTCTTTTCGTTCGGCTCTAAAAAGTTTAAAACCTGTTGCTAAAACTACAGCATCAGCTTCGTATTCATCGCCATTTTGGTCAATTGGATGAAGTTGATTATTTTTTGTGAATTTTACAATTTCGGTGTTTCTATTTATTGCAAAACGATTTTCGTCAGCAATTTTATTTATGTACGATTTTATTTCGCTTGCATCTCTCAAATTTGGAAATAAACAATGCCAATTATTTATTTTTCCACCCAATTCTGCATCTTTTTCGAGCAACAAAACTTTGTGTCCAAACATCGAAAGTTGATTTGCTGTTTCAACTCCTGCAATACCGCCACCAATTACAATTACGCTTTTCATTTTTTTAGCCCCTCAATTATCAATTAATAATTATCAATTAGCAATTTTATTCTGAATTCTATTTTCCAACTTCTAATTTCCAACTTCTGACTTCTGTCTCCTGAATTCTGAATTCTCTCTTTTGCCTTATGCCTTTAACCTTTTGCCTCTTCTCCAATTTTTTCGCCCTTCAAATTTCTAAATTTATCTTCAGGATTATATTCATAATGCATTTTTTTCAAAAGTGGTTCACAATCAATTTGATGCATTTGTAAACCTAAATCCCAAGGATTATATCCAAGAACCAAACCAGCCATTTCTTCGTAAGTTAAAACAGGAATTTGTTCGCCGTTTTCGCCATAAGTTTCGCCGTTCATTTCTTTTGCTGTGTATTGCCATTTATCCATAAACATTGCACAACCAGGACAATTTGCAACAATAAAATCGGGTTTGTAAGGTTTCATTGCTTCAAACTTTTTAATCGAATTTGAAATTGAATATCCACGATTTGCTTTTACCAAATATTGTCGAAAACCAAAGCCACAACAGTGTCTGCGTTCAGGATAATCAACAACTTCGCCACCCCAAGCAGTAATCATTCCAGCTAAAACTTGAGGAAATTCTGCTCCACCAACTCCTTTTTCGGGAAACATTTTTGCATAATGACATCCAATATGTTCAACAACTTTTAGCGGTTTTCCTGTGTTTTTGTTAACCAATGAATATTTTGCTTTTTCGAAAATTTCGTTTCTAAATTTGTAAAAAATATCACTGCAGTGTGACATTATTAGCGGTTGAATAAATTCTCGATTGGTAGATTTTTTCAAAAATCCACGAATTTTTTGTTCTTCTTCAGGAAAATGTTTCCATGTTTCGGTTATTTCGGTATAAATTCCGAAAGATGTAACGCAAGAAATTGCCAAATTTTCAAATCCTTTGTTCGACATTAAACTAAAATTTCGAGCTACAACGGTTTGAATTGTTTCAAATGGAACAACATCAGAATGATATCCAATTCCAGTGCAGGTTGTATGTTCAGCATCGTCGTAAACATTTTTATTCAAAACTTCACGCAATATTTTTACAAAAATATTTTCTGAACCAGGAAAAAAATTCTGACGAATACAACTTCTTGCATAATAAAAATTATCGTCGCAAATTTCTTTTTGATAGTTTTTCCAATTACTCATTAGTTTGTAAAGTTTTAAAGTTCATAAAGTTTGTAACGTGAAAAGTGCCTAAAGTTTGAAGTTTGGAGTGCCTAAAGTTAAAATCCAAATTATCTTTATCTCTCAATATTTTTCACTTTTAGTTTTTAGTTTTTCACTTAACACGAATGTAATTCGTTGGTATCGTTATAAATATGTTCAAAATATTCTTCCATTGTCATATTCATTTCTTTTGCTTTTTGATGTGAATAAGTCTCAATGTTTTGCCATAAATCTAAAGCTCCAGTTTCTAAAAATATTTTTGCTAATTCGTCTAAAGTTTGTTTTGAAATTTTTCGCAAAGTTCCGTTTCCTTCTCCATCGAGATTTGCTCCCAAACGACCATAAACTTCTTGTAAATTATCGTAAACCCATTTCCAAATTGGACCTTGTTCGGGATGCATTTCGGGTTTTACAATTTCAGGATGAATACAATATCCGTATTTCAAAATATTGTGTCCGATTGATGTTTTCAAAGCATATTGTTGCCGACCTTTTTCGTTTTCAGTAAAATATCCCAATTCTTGTGAAAATCGTCGTAAAACGTTAATCAATAAACCAGGAAAATTTCCACGTGGGCATCGCATTTTGCACGACATACATTGTCCGCAATACCAAATTGTGTTGCTTTTTAGCAAATTTTCAATTGCTTCTTCGTCACGAGATTTTACTAAAACAACTATTTGGCGTGGGTCGTAATCATAAAACTCTGATGCAGGACAAATTGCCGTGCATACACCACAATTCATACAAGAATTCATTGCTTCTTGAAAACGGATGTCGGTTTCTAATAAATTGTATAGATTTTTAGTTGTAGCCATAAACAATATTTTGTTTAACAAAAGTATGTTCTGACTACAAAATTTTCATTAGTTTTTATACTGCAAATGAATAAGTATTTGTACTTATTATTCGGCAAACGTTTTAAGAAGTGTCCAAATTCCTAGAAAAATGGAAGTAAAACCAAGTATTTTAACGATAGTGGCGTTTGATTTAATTCTAGCTAATGTTGATGGTCCGAAAAATCCGCCGATAGCAGCACCTACACAAAGTGGAATGAACAAATAATAATCTGGAACTTTATTTAAGAATATCCAGACAATAAACCCAGCAAAACAAATAGGAGCCTCTGCAAAATCAGTAATTCCAATCGAACTCTTTCCCGATTTTCCTGAAATTACCAATCCGCTTGCAACCAACGGTCCAAAACCACCTCCAGAAATCGCTTTATTAAAAGAGCTTATAAAGCCAATCAAGGCAACTTTTTTCCACGAAAATTTAAAATGTTGTTTTAATAAAATTATGATTCCCATGACTATTACGAGAAATCCGATATATATAGCTAAAACTTTTGCAGGAATAACCTTGCCTATGATCGCTCCAATAACTACAGCAATAATCCCCGATATAAAAATTAATAATGCAATTCTAAAATCTTTAGAATTTTTGTTAAAAATAGCATTTCTTTTGTCGTGATGACGCCAAGATGCGACACTCCCACCAATAGCTTGAGAAATTAATATGGAAGGAACAACTTCGGTTGGAGTATATCCCATAATTAATAAAATCGGCGTCAAGGCTGTTCCATAAAGCATTCCGAAAGCAGAGTCAATATATTCCCAATATAAGGCTAAAATAATTAGAAGTAAAACGGTAAATTGAATATCCATTTTTGCAAATTTAGAAGACTTCAAAATTAAGCATTATAAGTACTTATTTGTATGCTTTATGGCAGTTGAATTATATTATTTTTGATGCTGTACATTATCAAATTTGCGGTATTTTTCGAATCTGTTTTTTCCATAATATTAGCACGATGCTTATCTACGGTGCGTTTGCTAATGAATAGTTTGTTGGCAATTTCTTGATTTGAAAATCCTTTACAAATATCAATTAATATTTCGATTTCACGTTCAGATAAACCGCTGTCTATATCGGGCTGTTTGTTTATTTTTTTGATATTTTTTATCGTGTTTAATAACAATTCAGCCGAAAAATAATTACCTCCATTACAAATACTTACAATAGCCGTTTCAACATCATTGATGTTTGAATTTTTAAGTAAAAATCCCTTAACCCCTATGTTTATCAATTTGTAATAATACTCTTCGTCACTATACATCGATAGTACAATTATTTTAGCATCAGGATACAATGACAAAACCTTTTCAGCAGCTTCGATTCCGTTCATTATTGGCATTTCAATGTCTAATAGAATTACATCAGGAATTCCCTCTTTCAATAAAATTTTGAGCAATTCTAATCCATTTTCAGCCTCGTTTACAACCTTGAAATTTTCAATCCCATTCAATAACAGTTTAAGTCCATTGCGGAATAAATGATGATCGTCAACAATCGTAATATTACAAGTATTCATTTTCAAATTTTTATTTGAATTTTTACTTCAACTCCTTGATTTTCTGAACTCTTGATTTCAAAAATTCCTTTTATTGATTTAATTCTATTTTGAATATTATTCAAGCCCATCCCTTTTTTCTCTATATTTAGAATTTCTGCATCAAAACCTTTTCCATTATCTCGATATATAATGTCTAGAATTTTATCATTTTGTGTTACAATTATTTCTATTTTGCTTGCATCTGCGTATTTAATAGTGTTATTAATCAGCTCACAAACAGTTCTATAAACTACAACTTCAACGGTTTCATCCAATTTTAAATTTTCGACGTTTGACGTGTAATTTATTACGATACTTTTCGATAAATTTATTTTATTGATAAATGATTTCAACGCTCGTTCTAATCCGAAGTTGTTCAAAATATGAGGACTTAAATTGTTCGAAATATTTTTTATACTGGAAATCGCTTCGTCAACAACTAAATCAAGGTTTTGAATAATTTCGTTTTTATTTTCTAAATTTTTTTGATTCGAAAGAGCAGAAATAGACATTTTTATAGTCGAAAGTAATGGTCCTAAATCATCGTGTAAATCTTTTGCAAACCTGCGTCGTTCTTTTTCTTCGGTTCTAATGGTTGCGTTTAATTCTTTTAAATCGGCTTCAACTCTGTCTTCTTCCGTTTTTTTCATAAATTGAAATATTTTTCTCATCAAGAAAACACCAACTGTAATTAAAATCGATATTAAAATTCCTATCCAGCTATTCAAGGTTGAAAAAAAATACGGAAGTTGATCGTATTCAAAATAAATCAACTCAAAAACACGTCGAATTGCCATGAAAAAAAAACCAGATGACAGCAAAATCCAAGCAAGCGAATATTTAGTACGTTTGATTAACCGTATTGCAAAAAATGCAGCAACAAACTGTAATAAAATGGAGAGAATTAAACTTATGTATTCAATCATTTTTTGTTAAATTTTAATAGTGCGAACAAGAGCTTCAACAACATTTTCCCCATCTAATGCCGACGAAACAATTCCTCCAGCATAGCCAGCTCCTTCGCCACAAGGAAATAAATTTCTAATCTGGATATGATTCAGTTGTTCTTTGTCTCGAGGAATTCTAACTGGGGAAGAGGTGCGGGATTCAACCCCGAGAATTATTGCTTCGTTGGTAACAAATCCTTTCATCTTTTTTGAAAAATCGTTAAATCCGTATTGTAATCGTTTTCCAATTTGTTCGGGAAGCCAAATATGTAATGATGAGGGAATAACTCCTGGATTATACGAACATTTCGGGAGTTTATTCGAAGTTTTTCCTTTTACAAAATCAGCTAAAGCTTGTGCTGGAGCATGCTTTCCATTATCGCCGTTCTGAAATGCCAATTGTTCGATTTCCTTTTGAAACATTAATCCTGCTAATGCTCCGTATTGATGATATTTTTTTAAATCTTCAAATCGCGTTTCAACAACAATTCCTGAATTTGCATACGGTGAATTTCTTTTTGAAGCCGACATTCCATTTACAACTACTTCATTCAAAGATGTTGCCGATGGAACAATAATTCCGCCTGGACACATACAAAAAGAATAAACACCCCTGCCATTAACTTGAGCAACCAGTCCATAAGAAGCCGTCGGTAAATAATCATTCTTTGCTCCATGATACTGAATTTCGTCAATCATTGCTTGTGGGTGCTCAACCCTGACTCCAACCGCAAAAGGTTTAAATTCTAATAAAACATTCTTTTTTTGAAACAAATCGTAAATATCTCTTGCCGAATGGCCTGTCGCTAGAACCACTGCTTGGGGTTTTATCTTGTCTCCCTTGTCAGTAATAAGCGATTTAATCAATTCATCTTTTATAACAATATCAACAAGTCGAGTTTCAAAATGAATTTCGCCACCCGAATTTAAAATAGTTTTACGTATATTTTGAATAATCCCAGGCAATTTATCAGTTCCTATATGAGCTTGTGTATCTACTAAAATATCTTCAGATGCCCCATGAAAGTGCAAAATTTCGAGAATGCGTCGAATATTTCCTCTTTTTTTTGAACGAGTATATAATTTACCATCGGAAAAAGTTCCCGCTCCTCCTTCTCCAAAACAATAATTAGAATTTTCGTCAAGCAAATGTTCTCGATTCAATATCGCAACATCTTTTTTTCGTTTACTTATTTCTTTTCCGCGTTCTAATACAATAGGTTTAAAACCAAGTTCTATTAATCGTAAGGCAGCAAATAAACCGGCAGGACCCGAACCAATAACAACAATTTCTTCTTTTCCTGCAACATTTTGATAGTCAAATTCAGTTGCTTTGTAGCTATAGTTTGGTTCATCAACAGCTAATAATATTTTTAGATTAATCTTTATGTTTCTTGAGCGAGCATCGACAGAGCGACGAATGATTTTAGCAAAATAGACTTGTGAAACTGAAACTTTTGCCGATTTTGCGGCAATTGGAACATAAAATTTCTCGTCGGATGATTCTAAAGGCGTAGTTACAATGTCAACTTCTAATATCATATGACAAAGTTAGAGAATTACATTAGAGGTTGTTTAAATTTTTAAATTAAATTTTGTTAAGCATAATTCTAACCATTGCTAATCTCGATATTGTATTTAATATGTTTAACTATCAATTAAATACAACAACAAAAGATTTGTTGATTATTTTACAACTCTTCTAAAATTCCGGTAACAGCAGACAAAACATTTTCGAAGGCATCTAAGTCTTTAATTACGTAGTCTTTCGCACCTTCGTGGATAAATTCGTAAACTTTGTCTCCCTCATTTTGTGCTGTGAGCATAACAACATTTATTTTAGGATTGGCGGCTACTATTTTTTTAAGCGTTTCCATTCCGTCGATGGCTTTTTCGCCGGCTTTGCTGAAAAAATAATCTAAAACAATTACGTCGGGATTTAGGTTAAGATTTGCTAAGCAATCTTCTCCTGAATAAAACGAATGAATTATCATGTTTGCTTTGTCAGAAAAAGATTCTTTGAGCATATCCATAAAAATAGCATCGTCGTCGACTAAAAAAACAGTATAGGTTTTACTTTTGTTCATAGTCATAGTTTATAATAAATATTTCGGTTTAAATATAGGTTTTTTGAACTTAAATTCAAAACGAATTAAGTATTTTCAACTCTTTTTCTACTTGATTCCAGTCTTCGTTTAGCTGACTTATCAAAAATGAAATTTTTTCGTGTCCTTCTTCAGAAACACATAACTGTTCAATTTCTTTCGATATTTCGTGTGATGTAGCCGCTCCGATGTATAGCATTTTGGTTTTTATAGTATGTGCATGCCCTCTAACTTTTTTCAAATCGTCAAGGTCAAGACCTTTAATCAAATCGGCAAGTTCTCGTGGAATTTCATCAAGAATCTGATTGATAATGTTTTGTATTTTGACAGCGTCGTTTTTGTAAATTTTTTCGAGATGACTTAAATCAAGCATTTTAGTCGACGATTTATTAAATTCGAAAGTAATATTTTTCTTTATTTCCTTCATGCTTGTAAAGTCGGTTTTGCAATACAAACACGTATAATCGATTTGCTCGTTTCGTCTTCTCTTTTCAACTATATCGCTGCAGGTATAAAGTCGAATTTTACTGTATAAATCTTCGGGGATAAAGGGTTTTGAAAAATATTCGTTCATTCCTAAATCTAGGCATTTTTTAATTTCCTCTTTCATGGCATTTGCAGTCATGGCAAAAATCGGAATGGAATTTTGCGGCGTCGACATTTCAGTTCTGATATATTTAGCCACATCGTATCCGTCCATTTCGGGCATTTGCATATCTAAAAGCAATAAGTCGTAGAAGTTCAGTTTTAGTTTTTCAATGGCAATTTTACCATTTTCAGCTGTATCTATTTCAATATTTTCTTTCCACGCACGAATAATATCAATCGCTATTTCTCGATTTGTTGGGTTGTCTTCGGCAAGCAATATTTTTATTATTTGAGGATGATTTTTGCACAAAATAATATTTTTTGAATCAACATGTTTTTTTATAAATTCTGACTGACTTTTTCTAAAAACGATATTAAATGAAAACTTAGATCCTTTATTTACTTCGCTTTGAACTTCAATATTGCTATTGTGTGCTTCCAGAATATGTTTTACGATTGAAAGCCCAAGTCCTGTTCCACCATATTTTCGAGTTGTGTTGTAATCGGCTTGATTAAACGATTCGAATATAGATTGGAGTTTATCTTCGGGTATTCCTATACCAGTATCCTCAACTATAAATCGAAGTTCAACTTCTCCTATGATTTCTCTTGATAGAAAAACATTAACATTTACTACACCTCCCGAATTGGTAAATTTAATGGCATTTGCAATCAAATTGTTCAATATCTGATTGATTCTCACTGGGTCTCCTATAAGAACGTCGGGGATTTTGTGGTCGATATACAAAATTATTGAAATATTTTTTTCATCGGCTTTGACTGAAATTGCGTTTATAAGTTTTTCAACTTCTTTTTTAATTTCAAATGCAATACTTTGAATTTCTAATTTCACCGATTTAATTTTCGAATATTCGAGAATGTCGTTTATTATCCCCAATAGATTGTCGCCCGAAGTTTTGATATTTTTAATGTACCTCCGCTGGTTTTCACTTAAATCCTGATTAAGCAACAAATTTGTGTACCCAATAATAGCATTTAGAGGAGTTCTAATTTCGTGACTGGTGTTCGCAATAAATGTCGATTTTGCTTTATCAGCAAGTTCGGCAATTTCTTTGGCGTTGGTTAAACTTTCTTCATACTCTTTTTGTTCCGAGATATCAATAAATATAACTCGAAGACCCACAATCACATTATTTTCAAAAATAGTATTTGTATATATTTTTGCCGGAAAACTTGTTCCATCTTTTTTAACGGCAAGGTATTCGTTGATTTCATCTTCTTTTTTCTCACCAATAATTGACCGAGAGTAATTGAATCGCAACCGATAATGATCTTTTGGGTGAATAACATCTAAAACATTAAAATTCTCGTCCAGTTCTTCTCTTTTGTATCCGAATAATTTAAGTACCGTTTCGTTTACGTAAACAATCTTTCGTCTCAGCGAAACCTCAGCCACCGAGATGGGTAAAAATTCAAGAAATGCTCGAAATTTAAACTCGCTATTTTTCAACGCTTCGGTTACAATATTTTTTTCTTTTATTTCAGTTTTAAGTTGATATACATCTCTTAAATCTTGAGCAATGAGTACATACCCGATTATATCCAACTTTTTATCTCGAACTACCGAAATAGAAACTTCGGCAGGAATAATCTGTTTGTTTTTGGTAACAATATTTGATTCAAAACTTGACTCTTCAATTTCGCGACTATGTAATTTAACTAACTCAAAATCAATCAGTGAGTTTTTTTCGAATAAGATATTTACTTTCTCTCCTACAAGCTCCTCGACCGAATAGGCTAGTAATTTTTCGACTTGCTTGTTAACTTCCAAAATTCGATACGCTGGATTTAGCAATATTAGCATGTCTTTAATTTTTTCAAGAATTGCTTCTGAGGCAATAGATGCGGTAAGAACCATTAATTTATATCGAACAACCGCAATGCTTGCTCCAATAACCCAAACGGATGTAAAAATATTGGCAATTGCCGGAACTGTTTGATTTTCGAGAAAACGAGGAATTAAAATGTCGCTCAATGTTCCAACTATAGTTACAAGCACAACAGAAGCGAGCAAAATATTCGATTGGTTTTTTTGAGATTTGTACAAAGATTTTCGCCCATACATGTATATATTGTAAATTGACACTACAACATAAAATACCATATAAACTAAAAACGAATAAACCCAAATATTGTCGTTTTTATTGAAAACATGAATCCAGCCCAATTTTGTATGAGTCATGTCAACTGTTAATAAATAATCGGTTAATATTCTGAACTGAAATACCAAAGGAGGAATGTACATCAGCAGATTTAACGAGCTATTATATTGATATCGTCTATCTCGTAATAAAATCGAAAAGTGTAGTAAAACCGATGGAAAAAACACCCAGCCAATTGAAGATATATCGTAAAAAATCCAAGCGTACTCTTTTGTGGGAGCAATATAAACAAAGGCATAAAACAGCGACCATACTGCCAATAATGAACTAAAAATGAGGAATAATGTATTTACTGCTTTTTTTGCACTTACCGAAAAACTATACACTCCCAAAAACAAATTTAGCATTCCTGTTAAAAAAGCAAGTATTGCAAAGTAGTACATAATGTTACATTTTTTGTTTTATAAAACTAATTATTTCACATTCCTGACTTGGCAAGAACCACGTTATATCGTTGTAACGTCCAAACCATGATAGTTGGCGTTTTGCGTAATGTCTCGAATTTCGTTTAATCAATCGAATAGCTTCGTCTAAGGAATAATTACCATCGAAATGTTCGAAAAGTTCTTTATACCCAACTGTATTCAGTGCATTTAATGTTCTAAACGAATAAAAACTTTTTGCTTCGTCAATTAAACCCGACTCTAGCATAATATCTACGCGTCTGTCTATTCGCTCGTAAAGCATTTTTCGTTCCATATTCAAACCGATTTTCACAACCTCGAATTCGCGTTTTTTATGTTGATTTGTTCGTAATGCTGAATATGGTTTTCCTGTCGTGATGCAAACTTCAAGAGCTCGCAAAATTCTATTTTTATTTTTTAAATCCACAATATTGTAAAATTCGGGGTCTAGCCGTTTTAATTCAAATCGCAAACTCTCGACACCTTCAGTTTCGGCTTTATGAATAAGGTTATTTCTGATTTCTTCATCAATATCGGGCAAATCATCAATACCATTACACACAGCATCGATATACAAACCAGAGCCTCCAGTCATAAAAACAATATCAACATGCTGAAATAAGGAATCTAATTTTTCAAGAACATCATTTTCAAATCTGCTCACATTATAATAATCGTGAATAGAAATATTGCCTATAAAATGATGTGTTACTCGTGCTAACTGGTCATTATCGGGAGCAGCAACGCCAATTTTGAGTTCTTTGTAGAACTGTCGAGAATCGCATGAAATAATTGATGTTTTGAAATGTTTTGCAAGATGGATTGTTAGGTCTGTCTTTCCTATTCCTGTTGGACCCAACACAATAAACAGATATTTTTTTGCTTTACTGTTCGGTTCCTCCATCGTCGAAATTATCAGCATTTTCAAGAAATTCGGGATCTATTCCAAATTCCTCCCCTTCTTCGTGTTCTGTTTTGTCTTCGCCATCGTCATCGTCTTCAGCCAAGTCTAATTCATCGATAATTTCTTCCTCAAAAATTACTTGCTTTGTTTCACGTTTCTTTTCAAAAACTATTTGCTGCGGACCGTCGCCTTTTCCATCGCTACAAAAAGGATATTTTTTGCGACGATCAAGTTCGTTGGTAATTTCAATTAATTCGATGGCAAAAAATCGTGAAGAGAAAAAATCGAAAACATACATCAATTTTTGATTTAACTCATTAAAATAATCTCCGATAATGGTTTCGTCCATAATTAGAGGCGAATTCGAACCTTTTCCTAAATATAAAAGAGTGATTTCACGACCTTTTTGCCAAGTTTCGTCGGTAAGAAAAAAGGAAGCTAATTGAGCTTTGTCGAATTCAACCTCTGATTGAATTGCATCGTGCAAATCAAAAAATGTATTGCTTGATTTTACCTGAATGTCTCTGAAAAAATTCTTAACTTCGTTAGAGGTAATTCTAAATTTTAAAATCATACTGATTTACGTTAAGTTTATTAAAAATTTCAACGTATCTATTCTGTCGGAATAATCCCATAATTCAGGAAACTGAGCCTGTCCAAAAGCAACTTCTCCATCGATTCCCACAGATGATACTACGCATTGAATATTGTTTTTTTCTTGATTTATAATTTCTTTCACTTTACAAATATCGGAATAAAACTCGAAATAAATAACAGAAATTGGCGATGCAATGGCTGTATTTTCTGTAAAAAGCATAAATCCGTTGTCGTAATGTTTGATTGTGTTAACTAAATAAATTGCTTTGTTATATTCGTAATTGTTCAAATATTTATTGTGATTTGCCACATAGTTAAAGCTCTCAAAGTGCTGTATCAATTTCTCGATTTTATATTCACTCGGAATAAAAATTTTAGATACATTGCGACAACCAAGTCCAAAATATGTGAAAATATCAAGCCCTAAGTTCGAGAGTTCTTCTTCAGTTTCATTTCCCGAAAGTACTGCAACAGAGTTTCGGTTGCGACGAATAATATGTGGGTATTTACTAAAATACGATTCGAAATATCTAGAGGTATTATTGCTTCCGGTTGCTATAACAGCGTCAAAATCTTTTAAAAACGATTCGGTAAAAATTATTTTTTCGCTAAACGAAGGTTCAATCGATACAATTATTTGACACAATGCTTTCAATAAAATATTGTCCTTCGACGAAACTTTACCAATAAAAATGTTTCCAGAAATTAAGACGCAGAACATATCGTGAAAACCGACCAAAGGAATGTTTCCTGCCATGATTACCGCAACTCGTTTATTGCTGTCGTCGAGTGAAATTTCGGGATAATGCTGCAACCATTTTGTAATTTTTTCGATGCTTAAAAATTGTGATATTCCGTTAAGCGAAAACAATACATTTTCTTTTGTAAACCAAGGATTGTTCTGTTCTGATAAGGAAACAGAATGAGCTATTCGTTGATAAAATTCATTCGTTTTATCATTTTCCAAATACGAAACAATGCTGTTTCCTAATTGAACAAAAGTCGATATGCGAGTTTCTAATGTCATTAAAACTAAAAAAGAGGAAAAATCCTCTTTATATATATTTTAGCCGAGCGTTTCCCAAGGGATAAACGATAGTGCTGCTCCCAAAACCAACAAATAAAATATAATAATTAAAGCATATAAGCCTGATAAGCAAGTGCCAATAATTGCACAAATACGACCCGCATTAAGATTTTTGTACGAGGCTTCGGAATAAGCTTCTGGATTTTCTTTGTGTAATTTTTTCCCTTTTGATGACATTACTAAGGCGATTATTCCCAAAACTAAACCGGGAATTCCGTAACAAAAACAAGTTGCAATTGATAATATTCCCAATACCAAAACAGTTGTCGAATTGGGTAATTGTTGTTGATTAGATACTTCCATGACTTATAATGTTATTGTTTAATAGTTTATAAATGTAATTAATTATAATGATTGAGATTATAAATATAAACGAAATTTTTAAAACTAATGCACCATGTTTAAATTTAAATTTCAAATGCAAAGGAAGAAAGCTAAACATAAATATAATTGGAATTAAAGCCGGATATGCGTTAATGCTTTCGATTAAGTTTCCTTTGAGTAATTCGATAAAGGCTCGTTGCATACCACAACCCAAACAATCGATTCCTAAATATTGTTTCCAAGGACAGGGAAGCATGTGAGATTCAAGCCACTCAATAATTTTGTACATCACTCATTTCTGTATCATAAGCGGTCTAAAAAAGCATCGGCTTTTTCAGTTGCTTGTTTAAAAAATTGATATCTTCTTTTTTGAGCAATTCCGCTGATTTTTTCCGATTTGCAAATCAAATTTTCAAGCCAAGCATCGGTTTCTGAATTAAACATTGGATTGAAGGTTGTAAGTGTATTAAATGTGTTGTGAGTTAAATAAACCGTTTTTTCGCTCCCCATGTTTATTTGAATGCAATTGTTCCCGATTTCGGTTTCCGAAATAAACAATTGATAATTTTCGATTTTATGCTCAGTTTGAAATTTCGAACTATTTTCAGCCATTTGTTCAATTTCTCGAATCTCTTTTTTAAACTCCTGAATCAATGCAATACCGATTTCTTTATTCTTAATTTTTCCCGAATCCCAATGAAAAACAAATTGTTTTAACGTGCTATTAATGGTATTTTCTGTCCAAATTTCACGAGATTGTAATTTTCGGTATTCAAGTCCAATATCTTTGCAAACAGCCATCATTTCACGACTTACCAAATTGGGTTCAAATACTTTATTTGCATAATTGGGCAAACAGAGAATTGAATTCATCCACGAAAACAATTTGAATTCGGTTAGTAAATCATACGAAAAATGATGAAATAATGGAATATCAAAAGCAGCATATGTAAGCGATGGCTTTTCGCTTTTATTTATGGCGATAAGATTGTTTTTCATTCGTTGAAAAAACATCATAAAATCATCTTCGCTGTGAATGGCATTATAATTAAAACTTACCGAATTATTATCGACATCAATTAAACCATCGAACGAAATGTGATAATGTTTGCAAATTAAAGCCGTTTCTTGAGCTGTTAAATCTGTTTCGCCACGCAAGCGACGATACACACTATCGGTGCTTATTTCGAGCAAATCAGCCAATTCTTCAATGTATGATGAGTTAATAGGAGAAACATCTTTTACAATACCCAAGAATTTTTTTTGAATGATTTTTTTATCCATTTCCTATTGCGTTTTTTGCAAATGCCGCCAAAATAAATTTGCGATTTATGCAAATATACATTTTTCACTTTCAACATTTACCAATATTCTCATTTTTCTTTTTGTTTATCTATCGCAATGTTGCAAAAAATAAAAGTTTAAGATTTTGAGCTTGGAAATCAGTTTGTGTTGGGCTATTTGCCAGCATATCTTTGATTCATAATTAAACAGAAATTGTTATGAAAACACAACTTAATTTTAGAAAAATGCGAAGTGAAATAAAAATAGTTTGTTTTGCTTCGATGTTTGTATTTGGAGTGTATCAAGTTTCAAATGCGCAAGTCGCTGAACGTGAAAGTTTAACCGTTTTAAATATTGATGCTCAAAACGTGCCTTTTACTCCCGAACAATTGGGAAATATTGTGCGTATCGAAATTGAAAAACTCGACACATTTGAAGTTATGGATCGATACGATGTTCGTTATCTGTCGGAGAAAAACGAATTAAAAGTCGAAAATTGCTATGGAAAAATTGGTCTGGTAGAAGCCGGAACTACCTTACAATCAGACAAAATGCTTTCGGGAACTATCGAGTCGTATGCTCAAACCATTGTTTTAACGCTACGATTAATTGATGTAAAGAAAAATGTAATTGAAAAAACTTACGTGAACGAATTTTTAAATTTGCCCGAAGAAATTCAAACCATGATTCGCCTTTCGATAAGCAAAATGTTCAATCGCAAGGTTGACGAAATGTTGTTTAAAAGTTTAACTCAAAAATCGTCGTACGAAAATGCAATCAATACTCCTTATGCAAATCGATTAAGTTTGTCGGGCCCGCGAATGGGTTTTGCGTACCAAACCGGACTCGAAGGCGAAATATTGCGAAGCGATTCGAAGGGAGGCTTTTCGGCTTATCCCGTTTTGTTTCAATTTGGGTACCAGTTCGAAAAACAGTATTTGAACGAAGGATATTATCAAGCATTATTTGAGTTTATTCCAATTATTACATTGGTTAACGACCACAAAATATCGCCAAGTTTAACCATTTTGAACGGTATCAGAAGCAATAAAAATGGGTGGGAATTTGCCTGCGGCTTAACATTTTCATTATCGAAAAAAATAAAAGGTTTTTACGATTCCGACAGCAATTGGATTACAATAGACGAATGGGATTCAAATACGATTTCAGATCCTGAATGGATTGAACGATTCGATATCAGAGGGCGTTCATATTTTTCGGGTGGTTTTGTGCTTGCATTAGGAAAAACATTCAAATCGGGGAAATTAAATTTGCCGATAAATTTTTATGTAAGTCCGGGCAAAAACGGTGTTAGGCTTGGTGCTTCGTTTGGCTTTAACGGTAAAAACGATAAAATAAAATAAGCTTACTTAAATTTCATTGATTCAAACATCGGCAGAAATTGTTGTAAATTTATAAAAAACAAACACATGAAAACACAACTACTTTACATTGTAATTTTAGCCTTACTCTTTACGGCGTGCAAAAAGATGCTATACGAAACAACAGCAAATATTACGTTGCTTGATATTAGTACCAAACAACCTATTGTAAATGCTGATGTTTATTTATTAAACCGAGACAATACCTCATGGAGCGGACCTCAAAACACAAGTGTAGTTACCCATAAAACAACCAATGCTTCGGGGCAGTGTACTTTTGTGTTTACGCCTGATGAATATGGTTGGTTTGAAATTGCAGCCGAAGCCGAAGGTTACTATGAAAATGATGATTTTGATAATGGAACCATTCAAGATATTGGAAAGGTTAACAATATGACTTTAGAAATGCACCCCGAAGCTTTTCTTAAGGTGTTTATTAAAAATACAAATCCGTATGATGTAAATGATGTGATATATCTAGATGGAGGAGGAATTCCCTCTGGGGGGGGTATTTTATGGAATGAATATAGATACCTTTACGATTGCTCGTACTTGGGGGAATCATGTACAAAAATTACTGTATTCAGTTGATAAAAATAATGTTTGGGAAGATTTTGAAATAAGTGTTTATTGTCCAGCCCATGACACAACTTACTATTATATAAACTATTAAAACCAACATATTATGAGAAACTTAACACTACTTTTGTCATTATACCAATTCTATTTCCATATGACACATATGTGATTTTTAGATTCCCTTTTTCAAGGGAATAGGCCTCAAAAAATTACCACATACCCGCAAAAGCGGGTATCTTATTTTTAAATTGTGTCGGTCACATTGAATCGTAATCTATCTAACACAAGCATAACCCACTGATAATTAATTGATTGCGATTTTGTATTTTAGGCTTATTTACTGCTAAACAAAGTTAGAGGCTTATTTCTAATCTTTATACTATTGGCAATTGGTATAAAACTCTTGATACATAAACCCGAAAATAGCAAAAAAACATACCCAAATCAAAAATTCACATTTACAAATCTTTTTTTCGCTTGCGAATAAAAGTGAATAAATCGTTATAGATTCTATTAGCACCCCTCCTAAAAGTACTGGTTTTTTCAAAAAATACTTCCTTTTTGTACATCAAAAATCAGGAAACGGCAACCTATTTCAGTCGTTGAGCTCGATATACCTTTACATCATCAAAACGCTCATTAAAAAATTGAGCCGTAAATTAAAAATAAATTAAGTATTAATTCAAAAACTCTTTAGCCATGAAAACACAAAAAAGAATTCTAATCGTTGATGATGACATCGATGTAATCACCATTATCGAAACCATCTTAAAAAAAGAAGGTTACGAAGTATTCTCAGCCAACAATAAAAAAGAAGGTATTGAGAAAATGAAATCGGTAAAGCCCGACCTTGCAATTTTAGATGTAATGATGACAACTCATTACGAAGGTTTCGAACTCGCACAAGAAATATTGAATAATCCTGAGTTTAAAAATACTCCGTTTTTAATTCAGTCGTCAATCGACATTTTAACAACAACTAAAGCCGCCGTTCAGGAAATGGCTCGCGAATTCCGCAAAGATCCAAATTACAAAGAATTACAAGTTTTGTTGGTTAAAAATATTACCACCGGAGATGCTGGTATCGATTACCTTTCTGAAAATGGTAAAACACATTGGTTTCCTGTTCACGGATTTATTAGAAAACCTGTAGATGGAAAAATCGTTGTTGCCGAAATCAACCGATTGCTTAATAAATAAATTTCCTTCAAAGGTGGTTGCCGAACTTGTCGTTTGCCACCTTTTTTAAAAAATTATAAAATTAATACCATGAACACACAAGTACAGGAAGTATTCGAAAAATATCCTCAAGCAAGTCGCGATAACTTGATTCCTATTCTTCAGGATATTCAGGAAAAAGAAGGTTTTATCTCACAAGAATCGATTATTGAAATAGGGCGATTTTTGAACCTTGCTACAAGCAAAATTTTTGGAGTCGCAACATTTTACAATCAATTCAGATTTCAGCCCGTAGGAAAATATCATGTTCAAGTTTGTCGAGGAACAGCTTGTCACGTACTTGGCTCGGCAACCGTTCTTGAAGAACTTGAAAAAACAATTAAAACCAAAGCTGGTCAAACCTCAAAAGATGGAATGTTCAGTATTGAGGTGGTTGCTTGTATCGGAGCTTGCGGACTAGCTCCCGTAATTTGTGTTAATGGAAATTTTCACGCCAAAGTAAGCAAGGAATCTATTCGCAAAATAATTGAAAACTATCGTAATCAGCAATAATTATGACTACACAGGAAAACATATCAGTAAAAGATTTTTTAATCGACGAGGTTCTTAGAGACTACACCAATAATTCAAAAGACAAGGAAACGCTCGAAAAACTTTCTGTAATCAGAAATGAAAAAATTAATAAGCCTATCATATATGTGGGCTGCGGAACCTGCGGATTAGGAGCCGGTGCTGACAAAACACTTGCTGAGGCAAAAAAATATATCATCGAAAAAAATATATCAGCCGAAATTGTTGAAGTTGGGTGCATCGGGTTATGTTCATCCGAGCCAATTTTAGACGTTCATATTCCAGGAATGAATCGAATTTCTTTTGAACACGTTACCGAAGAAAAAGTGTTTGAAATTTTCGATAAAATATTTAAACTCGAATTACCTGCTGTTGAAATTTTGGGACAATTTATTAACGAAAAAACAAATAAATGGGACAATGTTCAAAATTTTAACGAGCATCCGTTTTTCGCTCCACAACGAAGATTAGTTTTAAAAAACTGTGGTATTGTAAATCCTATAGATATAAACGAATACATTGCCCGTGGAGGATACAAAAGTTTTATAAAAGCCTTAAATACCTATTCTTCGCTTGATGTTTGCGATATTATTGAAAAAAGTGGATTACGTGGACGAGGGGGAGGAGGCTTCCCAACCGGAAGAAAATGGAAATTTGCCAATGCCGAGAAGGCCGATCAAAAATACTTGATTTGCAATGCCGACGAGGGCGACCCTGGTGCATTTATGGACAGAGCTGTAATTGAAGGTGATCCTCATCGACTTATTGAGGGAATGGCAATTGGGGCTTATGGCATAGGTGCAACTAAAGCATACGTTTATATAAGAGCCGAATATCCATTAGCTATCAAACGTTTAAAAATTGCATTAGAGCAAGCGAGAGAATACGGACTTCTAGGAAAAAATATTTTTGAAACAGGTGTCGATTTCGACATAAAAGTAAAAATGGGAGCCGGAGCATTTGTTTGCGGCGAAGAAACCGCCTTAATGCACAGCATCGAAGGAAAAAGAGGAACTCCTCGACCAAGACCACCATTTCCAACAACCTGCGGGTTATTCGGAAAACCTACAGTAATCAACAACGTAGAAACCTTTGCCAATGTATCGGGAATCATAGAAAAAGGACACGAATGGTTTTCCTCAATAGGAACAAAAACCAGCAAAGGAACTAAGGTTTTCGCTTTATCTGGAAAAATAGCCTTAACCGGACTAATTGAAATTCCAATGGGAACTACTGTTCGGGATATTTTATTTAAAATAGCTGGCGGAATTAAAAACAATAAAAAATTCAAATCAGTCCAAATTGGAGGTCCATCAGGAGGCTGTATCACAGAGCAAAATCTAGATATTCAAATTGATTATGAGTCGCTTATAGCTGTAGGAGCGATGATGGGTTCGGGCGGATTGGTCGTAATGGATGAAGATACTTGTATGGTTGATGTTGCAAAATTCTTTATGGATTTTATACAGCGAGAAAGTTGTGGGAAATGCATCCCTTGTCGCGAAGGGACAAAACGAATGCTCGAAATACTTGAAAGTATTACCGGAAAACCAAAGGCTGGAGAAAGTAACGAAGCGCTAGATCGATTTAAAGGAGTAATGCAACTTGAAAAACTTGGAAGAATTATTAAAGACACTTCGCTTTGTGGGCTTGGGCAAACTGCTCCAAATCCCGTATTAAGCACATTGAAATGGTTCAGGGACGAATATGAAGCACATATTTTTGACAGAAAATGTCCAGCTGGAGTTTGCACAAACTTACGAGTATTTAAAATTAATGCAGAAAAATGTACCGGCTGTACCGTTTGTGCAAAAAAATGTCCGACAGGAGCCATCATTAGCAATAAAAAAACGCCTCATTTTATCATAGAAGATAACTGTATAGGTTGTGGTTCTTGTGCTGAAGCATGCAAGTTTGATGCAATCAGTGTTGTATAATAATTAAAAAATCAGAAGTCATGAGCTTTTTAATAGATGTAAATAATAAACAAATAAATGCCCAAAAAGGCGAAATGTTGCTCGAAGTACTGAAGCGTAACGGGATAAAAGTTCCAACGCTTTGTTATATAAAAGACAAGTTTCCATCAGGAGCATGTCGTATGTGCGTTGTCGAAAACCTGAAAACGGGGAAATTGATTACAGCTTGTTCAAGTCCGGTCGAAGAAGGAATGAACGTTTTGACCCATTCGCCAAGAGTGGTCGAATCACGAAAAACAATTGTTGAACTTTTGTTATCGAATCACCCTGACGACTGTTTGTATTGTGTTCGAAATAAAAATTGTGAATTGCAGAGTCTTTCAGAGGAACTTCAGGTTCGTGAACGGAAAATACGAGGAAAGAAAAATGGATATTATATGGATCATTCGGGAGCTAGCATTGTTCGAGACCCAGATAAATGTATTCTTTGTGGAAGATGTGTGCGAATTTGCGATGAGGTTATGGGTGTTTCGGCAATTGATTTTATAAATCGTGGCAGTAAGTCAATTATAGGAACGACCTTCAACGCTGGTCTAAATACTTCAAGTTGTGTTAATTGTGGACAATGTATTCTTGTTTGCCCTACAGGAGCGTTAAGCGAAAAAAGTCACTTTGTAGGCGTAATTGATGCTTTAAATAACCCAATCAAAACTGTTGTAGTTCAATATGCTCCAGCAATATCAGTATCACTTGCCGAAGAATTTAATATGCCCGCAGGAAAAGATATAAACGGAATCATGAATGCAGCACTTCGCAAAATTGGTTTTGATAAAGTTTTCGACACCACATTTTCTGCCGATTTAACCATTATGGAAGAAGCTTCAGAACTTATTTATCGAATACAAAACAGCGGAACTCTGCCTATGATAACAAGTTGTTGTCCCGGCTGGATTAAATTCGCTGAAGAGTTTTATCCCGAATTTATTCCTAATCTGTCGAGTTGTAAATCTCCACAACAAATGTTGGGTGCTGTAATTAAATCCTACTGGTCTGAAAAATCAGGAATAAAACCCGAAAATATATATTCGGTTTCGATAATGCCTTGTACTGCTAAAAAATTTGAAGCTCAACGAGAAGAAATGACCCGCGAAGGAATTTCTGATGTTGATGCGGTTCTTACTACCCGAGAATTAGGGCAACTAATACGAATGTATGGCGTAGATATGAACCAGATTGAACCCGAAACTGCAGACTCTCCGCATGGATTTAGAAGCTCTGCTGGAAAACTTTTCGGAGCATCGGGAGGGGTTATGGAAGCAGCTATTCGTACGGCTTATAACATGATAACCGGAGATGAGTTGATTCAGTTTCAGATTCCCGCAATAAGAGGACTAAATGGAAGAAAAGAAATCAAAATTAATGTCAACGGAATTGAACTTGGCATTGCTGTGGTTAATGGTCTTGCGAATGCAAGACTGCTACTTGAGGAAATTAAAAATGGGAAAAATGACGTTCATTTTATCGAAGTAATGGCTTGTCCTGGCGGCTGCATCAACGGCGGAGGACAACACATAGGAGCCGATGAAAATTCTATCAAAGCAAGAATGTTGTCTTTATATGACATTGATGAGCGAGAAACATTAAAAGTATCACACAAAAATCCTGAAATTATAGCATTATACAAAGAGTTTCTTGAAAAACCGCTTGGACATTTAAGCCATGAATTATTGCACACTCATTATGTAAAAAGAGACGTTCTTAAGTAGGGGTGAGAGTTATGAAGTTATGAAGTAAAGAAGTTATAGAGTTATGAAGAGGTTTTGTATATGAAGTAAAAGATTAAATATAATAAATAAAACATTATATATTAAATTATTAAACCATAAATAATAACAAATAATAACTCGAATTATTTTAGATTTTAAAATGGGACACGCAAAAAGAAATAAATTGGTTTTTACTGTTAAAGATAAATGCAGAGTTTGCTACACCTGCGTTCGCGAATGTCCTGTAAAAGCTATAAAAATAATAAACGGGCAGGCAGAAGTATTAAGCGAAAGATGTATAGGATGCGGCAATTGTGTTAATGTCTGTAGTCAGGGGGCTAAGGTTTTCTTTGATTCAAAAAATGAAGTCGAAAAATTATTACAATCTGAAAGCAACGTAGCAGCTTGTATTGCACCAAGTTTTCCGGCTGAATTTTCTGATATTGCTGACTATAAATGTTTAGTTGGGATGATCAAAAAATTAGGTTTTGACAAAGTAATCGAAGTCGCTTTTGGTGCTGATATAGTGGCTAAAGAGTATCGCAACTTAATCGACACAAACAGTTCGCATTCATACATATCTTCTGACTGTCCGTCTATTGTTTTTTATATCGAACATTATCATCCAGAATTGGTTAAAAATCTTGCACCTATTGTTTCTCCAATGGTCGCCACAACTAGAATTATTAAAGAAAAATATGGCAATGATTATAAAATTGTTTTTATGGGCCCTTGCATTGCTAAAAAAGCTGAATCAGATGAAGTAGATGAGGTATTAACTTTTCGCGAACTGCGAAATTTGTTCGCAAAATATAAAATCAGTTCGGAAAATGTCGAAAAGCGAGAATTTGACCCGCCATATGCTGGAAAAGGTTCAATTTTTCCTGTTTCACGAGGACTGCTTCAAAATGTAAATAAAACCGATGACATAGTTGATGGAGAAATTATTGTTGCTGCTGGAAAATCGAATTTTAAGGAAGCAATTAAAGACTTTGAAAACGGCGAAATAGAAATGTCGCATCTCGAAGTTTTGTGTTGCAATGGCTGTATAATGGGGCCAGGAATGACAAATACAAGCAAGCATTTGTATAAACGCAACCAAATAAGCAATTATGTAAAATCAAAGCTTGAAAATCTTGATGAAAAGTCGTGGGAAAAAAGCATGTTGGAGTTTTCTAATGTATGCATGTTTCAAAAATTTGAGCCTGTTGACCGACGCCTTATGAAGCCCGAAAGGGAACAGATTGATATCGTATTGCAACAAATGGGGAAACATTCAGAAAAACAACACCTTAATTGCGGAGCCTGCGGATACGATACTTGCGAAGAACATGCTGTTGCTGTAGTTCAAGGCCTTGCCGAAAACGAAATGTGTTTGCCATATTCCATTGAAAAGTTACACAATCTGATTGACGAGCTAAATATTTCAAACGAAAAATTAGCGAATGCTAAACAAGCCTTAAAACATTCTGAAAAATTAGCGAATATGGGGCAACTTTCTGCCGGAATTGCACATGAACTAAATAATCCTCTGGGAGTTATTACCATGTACAGCAATATTCTTAAAGATGAGACTTCGAAAGATTCGCCTCTACATAAAGACCTTGAACTGATTGTAGAACAAACCGACCGATGTAAAAAAATTGTAGGCGGTCTTCTCAATTTTGCTCGTAAAAATCAGGTTCGAATCAAAGATAGTAATATTTTGAAATTTATTGAACATAGTCTTGAATCGGTAGTAATTCCTGAAAATATTTCGGTTAAAGTTATTCCATCTATCAACGATAGTCACATAATGATAGATGAAGAACAAATGATGCAGGCAATTACAAATATTGAAAAAAATGCCATTGAGGCAATGCCTTCCGGAGGAAATTTAATCATTGAACTTGAAGATAATACGAATCAAGTTGAAATTAAAATTTCAGATACAGGAGTAGGAATACCTAAAGAAAATATGGACAAATTATTTACTCCATTTTTCACAACCAAAGAGCCTGGAAAAGGCACAGGACTGGGACTTCCACTTGTTTACGGAATCATTAAAATGCACAAAGGACAAATAAATGTGTTTTCAAATACAGATACAAAAAAAGGAAAAACTGGCACAACATTTAAAATTATAATACCAAGATACAATTAACAACATTATATATATGAAATCAGAAATCTCAAAAACAGTGCTTTTAGTTGACGACGATATTGATTATTTGAATCAAACTAAATTTCAACTCGAAAAATTCGGATATACCGTCATTTCTGCATTCGGTCAAAAAGAAGCGGAGAAATTTTTAGAGTCAACAAAACCCGACTTTGCAATTCTTGACCTTATGATGGAGAATAAAGACAGTGGGTTTATTTTAAGTTGGAAAATAAAGCAAAAGTATCCTGAAGTTCCGGTAATAATAGCAACTGCCGTAACCGCTGATACAGGATTAATTTTCGGAATAGAATCAAAAGAAGACAAAAATTGGATTAAAGCAGACTTGTATCTCGAAAAAGGACTAAGACCAGACCAACTGCATCGAGAAATCAATAAATTATTGAAAATTTGATAATGTGATAATTGATTTAAGAATTTAGATTTATTTTTTATTGAAGATTACTAATTGAAAATTGTTAATTACAAATTGATTAAAAATGGAAAAGCTAAAAGTTTTAATCGTTGACGATGAACCCGGAATTAGGTCGGGAATAAATCGTGTGCTGGCGAATTACACTGTCGGATATCCATTTATGGAAGACGATTTTGCTTTTGATTTAACTGAGGCAGAAACTGGCGAAAAAGCCATAGAAATAATTAATGCCGAAAAAATAGATATTATTTTATTAGACAATCAATTACCTGGGATTACCGGAATTGAAGTTTTAGAGTACATAAAAGAAAAACAATTCGACATATCGGTTATGATGATTACCTCTTATGCTTCGCTTGACCTTGCCGTAAAAGCTACAAATAATGGAGCATATAATTTTGTTCCTAAGCCATTTACACCACAAGAGCTAAAGTCTTCGATTGAGGGAATCACAAAAAATCTTTTCTTAAAACGCATGACTCAAAAAATGAATCATGAAGGAAAACAAATCCGATTTCAATTTCTTTCCGTTTTATCGCACGAATTAAAGTCCCCGATTAATGCTATTGAAGGCTATTTAAAAATTATGCAAGACAAGCAGGTTGGAGATAATATTGACGACTACATGACCATGATTGATCGTTCGTTGGAAAGGATTAAAGGAATGCGTTCATTGATTATGGACTTGCTCGACTTGACTAAAATAGAATCGGGAAAGAAAACCAGAAGTTTGAAAAAGGTTGACTTGTACGAAATCGCAAAAATGGTAATCGATACAATGAGTCCAATGGCTATTCAGCGAAATATTAAAATGTATCTGAATGCCGAAGAAAATACTTATATAAATGCCGACCACGATGAAATGGAAATGATTTTGAATAATTTGGTTTCTAATGCTGTGAAGTACAACAAAGATGATGGAAAAGTAAATATCAGCATTATTTCAGACAAGTCAATCGTAAAAATATCGGTTGAAGATACAGGTATCGGATTGAACGACGAAGAAAAAGAAAAACTTTTCCAGGACTTTGTAAGAATCAAAAATGCAAAAACGAAAAATATTACAGGAAGTGGACTCGGCTTATCTATCACTAAAAAAATGATTGAACTAAACGGCGGAACAATAGCTGTAGAAAGCACTCCGGATGTTGGAAGTACATTTACAGTTACAATTCCAAATTAAATTCAACAAGGGGAATAATCCTCTTGTTTAAAATAAAAAAAATGAAATTCACACCCGAAATATATAAAATTGCCGACGAACCAATGGTTCCATTTCTTGATGCCGAAGAAATTTGGGATTACATCAATAATGCTGTTGCGACAAAAGAAAGTGTTCGCGAAATTATCGCAAAATCGCTTTCAAAAAAACGATTAAATTTAGAAGAAGTTGCAGTTTTATTAAAAGCCGACAGTCCTGAATTAATTCAAGAAATTAAAGAAGGAGCAAGAACTTTAAAACGCAATATTTACGGAAATCGAATTGTGCTTTTCGCTCCACTTTATATTGGAAATAAATGCCAAAACAACTGTACTTACTGTGGTTTCAGAGCATCAAATACCGAAGCTGTTCGCAAAACTTTAGACGATCAAGAAATTGTAAAAGAAATAGAAGCATTAGAAGATAATGGTCAAAAACGATTGATTTTGGTTTATGGCGAACACGCACAATATAGTCCTGAATACATTGCTCACACTGTAAAAGTTGCATATTCTGTACGAAAAGGAAACGGAGAAATTCGTCGCGTAAATATCAACGCCGCACCTTTAGATATTGAAGGTTTCAGAATTGTAAAAGAAGCAGGAATTGGAACTTTTCAAGTTTTCCAAGAAACTTACCACGAAGAAGCTTACAAAACCTATCACTTACGAGGAAAAAAAGCCGATTTTAAATATCGTTTAACTTCACTTGACAGAGCTCAAGAAGCTGGTTTAGACGATGTTGGAATTGGAGCTTTATTTGGTTTATACGATTGGCGATTTGAAGTTATGAGTTTGGTTCGTCACACAAATCACTTGGAAGCTTGCTACAATGTTGGTCCGCACACAATTTCGTTTCCACGAATAAAAGATGCGTCGATGTTAAATATGGGCGATAAATATTTTGTTAACGATGATGATTTTGCAAAACTAATCGCGATTTTACGTTTGGCAGTTCCTTACACAGGAATGATTTTAACCGCTCGCGAAAGTGCACAATTACGCAACGAATTGTTACAATTTGGAGTTTCGCAAATTGATGGCGGAACAAAAATTGAATTAGGAAGTTACAAAGAAGTTAAAAATCAAGAACAAAACTTAAATAAAGGTCAATTTAGAATTAATGATGACCGTTCGTTAAACGAAATTATTGATGAACTTTTAGAACAAGAAATGCTTCCATCATTCTGCACATCGTGCTACCGTCAAGGCAGAACAGGCGAACATTTTATGGAATTTTCGGTTCCAGGTTTCATAAAAAGATTTTGCACACCAAACGCAATTTTAACTTTGGCAGAATATATCGAAGATTACGCACCCGAACATACAGCAAAAAAAGCTTGGGAAGTAATCGAAAAAAATATCGATACCGTTGAAGAAAAAATTCGACCATCAATTTTAGAAAAGTTAGAAAAAATTAAAAAAGGAGAAAGAGATTTATATTATTAGAAGTCAGAAGCCCGAATTCAGAAGTTGGAAAGGCAAAAGGTTAAAGGCAGAAGGCAAAAGAGAGAATTAAAAAGCATTTTTTGGCTGTCATTCTGAACGCAGTGAAGAAACTAATTCAAAAAATAGATTTTTTACAGGAAGTTCAAAATGACAAAAAGCAGAAAGTAACTTGAACATTCTTGTCCGAGAAAAAAATGAAAAATTAAAGATTGAAATACAAATCAAAATTCCCCCTTTCAAAGGGGGCTAGGGGGATTTCTGATTTAAAAAATGGTAAAAATAATTGAACCATGAGCAAAGGAAAAGACATAAAACCGCACATTGGGATTTTCGGCAGACGAAACAACGGAAAAAGTTCGTTCATCAATTTTTTGGTTGGACAAGACATTGCAATTGTTTCTGACCACGCCGGAACCACAACTGACCCCGTAAAAAAATCAGTTGAAATTTTCGGAATTGGACCAGCAATTTTGGTAGATACTGCCGGAATTGACGACAGTGGCGATTTAGGCGAAAAACGTATTGCCAAAACTTTAGAAATGATTAAAAATGTTGATTGTGCAATAATTTTAATAGCAAATAATCAATTTGGCGATTACGAATTAGATTTAATTGAAATTCTAAAATACAACGAAGTTCCATATTTAATAGTTCACAATAAGTCTGATATTGCCCGATTATCTAAAGAAACAATTGCAAAAATTCAACAAGTTTCAGCAGCCGAATTTTTCGATTTTTCGGTTAAAAATCCGATAAACAAAGACGTTATTATCGAGGCATTGAAACGTACCATTCCAAAAACAGCGTATCAAAACCCAAGTTTGTTTGGCGGAATTGTAAAACCAAAAGATATTGTTTTGCTAATTACACCGATTGATTCTGAAGCTCCCGATGGACGTATGATTCTTCCACAGGTTATGGCTTGGCGTGATTTACTCGACAACGATTGCATCTGCATGTCGGTAAAAGAAACCGAGCTCGAAGATTTTATGAAACTCGGAATAAAACCAGCCTTAGTCGTAACCGATAGTCAGGCGTTTGAATTCGTGTCTAAGCTAATTCCTCAAGAAATTCCTCTTACTGGATTTAGCATTGTATTTTCGAGAGTAAAAGGTAATTCTGAAAAATATTTAGAAGGAACTCCTCATATTTCCAACTTGAAAGATGGAGACAACGTGTTGATGTTAGAATCGTGTACGCATCAAGTGAGTTGTGAGGATATTGGAAGACAGAAACTTCCTAATTGGATTAAAAAATTTACCGGAAAAGAGATTTCTTTTGATATTGTGTCAGGACTTTCAAATTTACCCGCAAACATATCGGAATATTCATTGGTAATTCAGTGTGGAGGCTGTATGGCGACACAAAAACAAATTATAAATCGCTTGAAAACAGCAATAAATGAAGGCGTCCCAATTACAAACTACGGTATGGCAATTGCCTATATGTACGGCATTTTTGAAAGAGCAACAGCTCCTTTTAGGAAGTGAAGAGTGAAAAGTGAAAAATTCGGAAGACGAAAAATTTCCAGCTTTGTTGGTGGTAATAACACCAACAAGGGCAAAAAATAAAGATGGGTTTAGTAAGCGTATCCAAAAAAAAATTAGTAATTACTTAAAAAAAATTAATTTTGCAACTATAATTAGAAATTTGCATATGAAACATTTAATTATTTTTTTACACTTAATACTTATTAAGTCTTTATTTTTGATGGGGCAAAATAATTGTAAATATTATTTTGGGATAAATGAAATTACATCAATTACAAGTTCAGATGAAGACATTTATATAGGAACTGATAGTAGAATTATTGTGGTAAATAAAAATTCACAATTAAAAAATTATTTAACACCATATAGTATTGGTTATAGCGAAACTGTACCATCATATTTTTCCTTAAATTATAATCAAATAACAGGCAACTTAATAAGTATTGGCGGATATTCTAAAGTAATATATGAAATTAATAACGCTATTTCAACTGCTAGATATAAGTCATATAATCCAATAAGTTATTGTAGTATTGACAAACTATGGAGATATTTGGTTAACTCAAAACACTGCTTTAAAATGTATTAAATCAAATGATACATTAAATTATCAATATGTTCAAAATACAAATGACAACTATCCTTACGTAACATATGTTAGTATTTATTATTTTGACTTTGATTCCAACAATAATAAATGGCTTACCACATCAAAAGGATTATGCAAATTAGATTCAAATTTTAATTTTATAAATTGTGATTTAGATAGTAATTTAAGATTTACTAAAATTAGGATTGATAATTATGATAACAAGTGGATGACAACAACGTCAAACGATGGTTTGGTTAGGTATAATAATGGAAATTGGCAAATATTTAATACTAGCAATTCAGATATTCCAAGTGATACTATTTTTGAAATAGAAGTAGATACTTCTGAAAATATTTGGCTTGCAACAAATGAAGGGCTTACTAAATATGATGGTAATACATGGGTTGCTTATAATATGGAAAACTCAAATATTGAAGATTCATATATACAACTCTACATATTGATGAACAGGATATTAAATGGTTAGGCACAAAAACAAATAAATTAATAAAATTCAATGATATAACCTTCGAAACAATAGACCTTGGCGATTCTCCTATAAATAATAATTTCTTTTATACCCTACATTATTCTGATGACATAATTTATGCCGCAGGTTATAGTAAAGATGTTGTTTCATTCAATAATTTTGAGATATCAACTCATTTAACCTATGAAGATATGCAAGAGGATAGTTATTTTACATCAATACTTGTTGATAGTAATAAAACATATTCTACGTTTTTTAGTCCTTGGGGAGATGATTGTGGTATGTTATTGGTAAATGACGACACTTCAATATTTTACAATTATCTAAACACACCAGAATTGAATCTTCCTTACTTTACCAATAATGCACTTTTTTGTCTTATAAAGGATAATCAGGATAACATATGGATGGGTGGTTCTGATGGAATGCTTAAATTCAATAATGATGAGTGGACTCTTTATAATAGTGACAATTCAGTTATTCCAGTATATGCGTGGTGTAGAGATATAAGAATAGATGCAAATGAAAAGATAGTGGCCGCATTTGATCATCAGATTTCAATCTTTAATAACGGGGCTTGGGAAAATATTAATATTGATGCTATAAATCCTTATGATATTGAGATATACTCATTTATAATAGACAAAAATAATAACTTCATCATCGGAACAAGAGATAATGGGATATTTATTTATAATGGCATCGATTGGCAAAATTTTAACATTGATAATTCTGAGTTACCTGGTAATGAAATACGGTGTTTAGAAATAGATTCTTCTAATAATATATGGGCAGGTACAGATTCGGGTTTGGTTAAATATAACTATAGTGAATGGTCGATTTATAATGTTGACAATTCATTCGTACCATTGACAAATATAATTTATGATATCCAAATTGATAAAAACAATAACATTTGGTTTGTTAATAAAGCAGGAATAACAGTATTTAACGAGGATTGGGTCAATTGGATTGATTATAAAGAGAAAGAAAAAAATGAAATAATAATTTATCCTAATCCTGTTAAAGACTATGTAAAGTTAAAATATAAAGAAAAAATTAAAAGTGTTGAAATATATTCAATCATGGGGGTGTTAGAGTTAAAAGAAAGGTATAAAGGCGAGATTAATGTCATGAATTTGAATAGTGGAGTATATTTTTTAAAAATTAACACACAATCAAATACTAGTATAACTGCTAAAATGGTAAAGGAATAATGACTGGTAACACGCAATTATGACACCTCTCTCGCAAGCGTCTGCTTGTGAGCCCCCTAAGATGCAAGAAAACGTAAATTTAAAACAATCCTTCGTCTTCCAATATATCCGTATCTATTTTGGTTTCTTCGTTAAGTTTTCTACAATTTAAATCGACATCAAAGTTGGCCGGTTTTTCAAAATGGTCGGCACGTGAATAATTAAGCGTTTTATCATCATATACTTTTGTCATGTATTTAGCCCAAATCGGAAGAGCCAAGGTTGCACCTTGTCCAAGCCCAATACCTCCAAAGTGGATTCCTCTCTCTTCTCCGCCAACCCAGCCTCCCGAAACTAAGTTCGGAGTTATGCCTATAAACCATCCATCAGAATGGTTGTCGGTTGTTCCTGTTTTTGCAGCAATTTCATTTAGATGTCCGTATTTAAATCTTAAACGAGAACTTGTTCCAGCCAACACAACATTTTTAAGTAAATAAATCATTAAATATGCTGTTTTTTCGTTCATTGCTTCTTGTCTATCTGGGGTAAATGTTGCTAAAACATTCCCATTTTTATCAGTAATACGTGTTACAAAAATCGGTTCTGTGTGCACTCCTTTATTGGCAAAAGTTCCGTAAGCTCCAACCATTTCTGCCAATGTTAAATCAGAACTTCCTAAACAAATCGAAGGGACTTCATCAATTGGACTTTTAACCCCCATTTTTCTTGCAATTTTCACCACAGCTTTTGGTTTAAACTGCTTCATTAACCAAGCCGAAATATAGTTTACCGAATTTGCCAATCCCCATTCCAAAGAAACCATTTTTCCATCGTATTTGGTCGTTCCTGAATTTTTAGGTGTCCAATTTGGTTGACCTGAAATTTCAAAAGTTGTAGGAATATTTGGAACTTTATAACATGGCGAATAACCCTCTTCCATTGCAAGAGTATATAAAAACGGTTTAAAAGTTGAGCCAACTTGCCTTCTTCCAATCATAACTTGGTCGAACTGAAAGTATTTGTAATTAATTCCGCCAACATATGCTCTCACATAACCAGTATTTGGCTCCATAGACATAAACGAGGCTCGAAGAAAATGTTTATAATATCTTATCGAATCAAGAGGACTCATAATTGTATCGACCTCTCCTTTCCATGAAAAAACCCTCATAGAAACAGGAGTATTAAAAACCTTATCGATTTCTTCCTGATTGATATTTGCTTGCTTCATTACTCGATATCTTTCGCATTTTTTAATCGAAGAATTTATGCTTGCATTAATTTGCTCTTCGCCCATATTCCATGCATACGGAGCTTTTTTTCTGCCTTTTTGTTCCTTAAAAAATTCGACTTGTAAAAATTTCCCCATATGTTCATAAAGTGCATCTTCTGCATATTTCTGCATTTTTGAATTAATGGTTGTATATATTTTCAAGCCGTCTTTATAAATATTGTATGGTTCGCCGTTTGGTTTAAAATTTTTGTTACACCACCCGTAAAGAGGTTCTGTTTCCCATTTTATGGAGTCATTATAAAAATCAATGTCTGTCCAATAATTTTTTCTTTCCGGTTTTTTGGCTGTAAGCTCCATTCTTAAATATTCGCGAAAATAAGTTGCCAAACCTTGTTTATGATCTTGTATTTTATAGCTTAACCCTAATGGTAATTGCCTTAAAGAATCGTACTCAGCCTCAGTAATATATTCATATTTTTTCATTTGCGAAAGCACAACCTCTCTGCGTTTAATTGCACTTTCAGGATTCAGAATCGGGCTATATTTTGTTGGTGCTTTGAGCACTCCAATAAGCATAGCTGCTTGCTCAATTCTCAAAGAATCTGGAGAAACATCAAAGAAAGTCTTTGCTGCAGATTTAATTCCAAATGTTTGGCTTCCGAAAGTTACGGTATTCAAATACATAACAAGAATTTCCTCTTTGGTATAGTTTTTTTCCAATTTAACCGAGGTAACCCATTCTTTGAATTTTATCAAAGCCATGTTTGCCATTCGATAAACTTTTGAATTGTACCTTACTGTATCGCGAGGAAATAAATTTTTTGCCAACTGTTGAGTTACTGTACTGCCCCCTCCTTGCGTATTTCCTGTAACAACGCCATAAAGAACACGAGCTAATGCTCTGCCGTCAATACCTGAATGTTCATTAAAACGAAAATCTTCGGTTGCTAATAGTGCATTTATTAAATGTGGAGATAGGTCATCGAAATTTACAAAAGTTCGATTTTCGATGTAATATTTTCCTAATAATTCTTGATCTGAAGAAAAAATTTCTGAAGCCAAATTGCTTTTGGGATTCTCTAATTCTTCAAATGTCGGCATAAATCCCAAGCCTCCAGTTGTAATTAAAAAAAATATAGTCGTAATAAAGAGCATAAAAATCCCAAATAACGACCAGAATATCAATATATTACGCCTATTGCTATTTTCTTGTTTTTTCATACCAATACAAAAACTCTTTTCGGTAAAGATAATTAAAATTTGCTATAAAATTTTGAAGTTAGCTTTGTATTTGCTTTACTTTGTGTAAATTTTACAAATGTAATTCAGAAAATTGAATGGAAGAAAACTTAGTAATAGTCGAGTCTCCGGCAAAAGCAAAAACAATTCAGAAGTTTTTAGGAGACGGTTTCGTTGTAACTTCATGCTTTGGACATATAAGAGATCTTTCAAAAAAAAATAATGGTATCGATATAGCAAAAAACTATGAGCCTATATATGAAGTCCCTTCTGAAAAGAAAAAGTTGGTTTCTGAACTAAAAAAATTAGCAAAACAAGCAAATATGGTCTGGCTTGCTTCCGACGAGGACCGTGAAGGAGAAGCAATTGCGTGGCACCTGTACGAAGCATTAGGACTTAAAGAAAATAATACTAAACGTATTGTTTTTCACGAAATTACAAAAGATGCTATTTTAAATTCCATAAAAACACCAAGAAGCATAGACCAAAATTTAGTAAACGCACAACAAGCAAGAAGAATCCTCGACCGATTAGTTGGTTTTGAATTATCTCCTTTGCTTTGGAAAAAAATCAAACCGTCTCTCTCGGCAGGACGAGTGCAGTCTGTTGCTGTTCGATTAATAGTAGAGCGTGAACGTGAAATATTTGACTTTAAGTCAACCTCTTCTTATCGAATTATTGCATCGTTTATAAACCCTGATGATAGTAAAGAATTCAAAGCGGAATTGTCGAAACGATTTAAAACAAAAAAAGAAGCCTTGGAATTTTTAGGAACTTGTAAAAACGCAAATTTCAAAATATCTGACATTTCAACTGTTCCAAGTAAACGTACGCCGGCAGCTCCTTTTACGACTTCAACATTGCAACAAGAAGCAAGTAGAAAGTTAGGCTTTTCTGTTGCTCGAACCATGAGTGTTGCTCAAAAATTATACGAGTCTGGAAAAATAACTTATATGAGAACCGACTCCTTAAATTTATCATCGCTTGCTATTGGTGCAGCGGCTAATGAAATAAAATCGGAGTTTGGAGACGAATATGTAAAAACCCGAACCTTCAAATCGAAGATAAAAGGAGCTCAAGAAGCTCACGAAGCGATTCGTCCTACCTATATGAATAGTCGAACTATTTCAGGACCTGCGGCTGAGCAAAGCTTGTACGAACTTATTTGGAAACGAACCATTGCCTCGCAAATGAGCGATGCTCAAATAGAAAAAACAACAGCAACAATTTTAATGTCAAATTCGGACGAAAAATTTCTTGCAACTGGCGAAGTAATAAAATTTGATGGTTTTCTCCGAGTTTATATTGAATCAACCGATGACGACAAAGAAGAAAATCAGTCCGATTTTTTACCAAAACTATCAAAAGGAAAAAATCTTACTGTTGACTCAATTATTGCCGACGAGCGTTTTACAAACAATCCTCCTCGTTATACCGAAGCAAGCTTGGTAAAAAAATTGGAAGAATTGGGAATTGGCCGTCCATCAACCTATGCTCCAACTATTTCAACGATACAAAACCGAGGCTATGTAGTAAAAGAAAATAGAGACGGGTATGAGCGTAGTGCAACCATTATTACTCTTAAAAACGATAAAATTTCCGAGAAGATAAAAACCGAGAAATATGGTTATGAAAAAGGGAAAATGTTCCCTTCTGATATTGGAATGATTGTAAACGACTTTTTGGTTGAATATTTTAAAGACATATTAGATTATAATTTTACTGCCAAGGTTGAAAAGGAATTTGATGAAATCGCAGATGGAAATGTTGAGTGGAAAAAAATGATAGATTCTTTTTATAAGCCATTTCACTTAAAAATTGCAGATACAGAAGCAAATTCAGAAAGAGGTCGAGCTGAACGAATGCTTGGGCTTGATCCTAAATCTGGGAAAAATGTTTACGCTAAATATGGAAAATTTGGTCCTGTAATTCAAATTGGAGAAAAAGAAGATGAGCAAAAACCTCAGTTTGCAAGCATTACAAAAGGGATGCATATTGAACAAATTACCCTTGAAGACGCATTGAAATTATTTGCTTTGCCTAGAAATTTAGGGCAATACGAAGATTTAGATGTAATTATTAGTGTTGGCAGATTTGGACCTTACGTTCGTCATGGATCTTCATTTTATAGCCTAAAATTAAAAGGGGATGAATTATTAAATATTCAACTTAACGAAGCCATAGAAATAATTATAGAAGGGAAAGAAAAAGAAAAAAAGAAAATAATTAAAACGTTTAATCAAGATGATGCACCACAAATTTTAAATGGTCGTTTTGGTGCCTATATTTCATACAAAAAGAAAAATTATAAAATACCAAAAAAACAAACTCCAGAGGATTTAACATTTGAGGAATGCATGAAAATTATTGAATCATCTAAAAAGTAGGTTTTTTTATGAATTTGCCTGACTACTTAACAATTCATTCCATTAGTAAAATTGATATTGAATCATTTAATAGCAAATCGTTAGCAAAAAAAATTGTTCAATTTGACTCTAAATTCAAATTTCGGAAAAATGATGTTGTTTTGTTAGGGGTAGAAGAATCTCGTGGCTCACAAAATAAAAATTCTAAGAAATCTCCAGACATTGTTAGAAAGCAGCTATATTCATTATCTGATTTTTTTCAAAAACAACGTATTGTTGATTTAGGAAATTTGAAACAAGGGAACACACTCGCCGACACTTATGCCGCTCTACAATTTGTAATTTCCGAGCTTATTCATAAGCACGTTTACATCGTTTTACTAGGCGGAACACAAAATCTTACCAACCCTTGCTTTAATGCTTGCGAAAAAGCAAAACGTCTTACGAATATTGTTTCTGTCGATTCTCGTTTTGATATTGGAATCGAGGAAGAAATTGATGTTTCACAAAACCATGTAGGCAACATATTAAAAAAAGGAAGTAAATTTCTGTTTGATTATTCCAATATTGGCTACCAATCATACTTTGTATCGAAAGAAGATATTGACCTTTTAAATACAAAGTTATTGTTTGAAGCAACCCGACTAGGTAAAGCAAGAGCAGAATTGTATGAATTAGAACCATGCTTACGCGATGCCCATATTGTAAGTTTTGATATTGGAGCCATTCGGTCTGAGTCTGCTCCTGGAAATTATTACGCATCGCCAAATGGGTTTACAGCGGAAGAAGCCTGTCAAATTTCACGTTATGCAGGCTTAGGCAACAGCATCTTTGTTTTTGGGGTTTTTGAATTTAACCCATCGTTGGATATAAATAATCAAACGGCAATGCTTATTGCTCAAATGATTTGGTACTTTATTGATGGATTAAATTATAAAAAAGAGGACGCCAATCATATTGATTTAAATAAATTTATAAAGTATATTGTCAAGCTTAATAATGAATACACAATTACATTTTATAAAAGCGAACTAACAAATCGTTGGTGGTTCGAAATACCATATCAAAAACTAAAAGATAGGAATGCTCTCATTTCTTGCTCTTACAAAGACTATCTTCGAGCATGCGAACAAGAAGTCCCAGATAGATGGTGGCGTTCATATCAAAAAATAAACTAATACATTTTTGACGTTTGTCAATTTTTTATTTTTGCAAAATGAAATATTTTTAATCAAAAACATCTATAAATCAGAACCTTTTGAATAAATGTTACGTACTAACGCCTTGATATTAAATTTGACTTATTAACAATTTTTGTTGATAAAATTTGTGTATAAAGAATATTTTTATTTACTTTACCCGATGATAAGTGTAAGAATAGCTTATTAAAAGAACTTGTAAGAAACTGAATATGAGATATATTTTAAGCGTTTTGCTAATAGTCTGCATGATGCCTGCAATGGCACAACAAGATGCACAGTATAGTTTTTTTATGTTTAATAATTTAGCGTTTAATCCTGGTTTTGCCGGAAGTAATGATGCTATCTGTGCTTCAGTTATCAATCGTCAGCAGTACATGGGATTCGAAGGATATCCTTCGACAACTGTATTTAATATTGATGCTCCTATTAGTGCTATTAATAGCGGAGTTGGTCTTACGATTAATAGCGATAAAGTTGGAAATGAGAAAAGCATGAACCTTCTTTTATCATATGCCTACAGAATGAATCTTGGAGATGGTCAATTGGGAATGGGACTGAATTTGGGTATCATGAACAAATCTTTATCTGGAACATGGGTTTCCCCTGAAGATTTAGGAACTGGAACTGGCACAAGTGACCCTTCAATTCCATCGGGGGACGTTAGCCATACAGCTTTGGATTTATCATTGGGTGTTTTTTATCGACTCGATAATTTTTATGTTGGTCTGTCTTCGACACACTTAAACGAAGCAAAGCTTGACTATGCGGCGGGAGACGATTCAAAATTAAAAAGACACTATTATTTAGCAGCTGGATATTTTTATAAATTGCCAAATCCAATTTTTGAATTACGTCCATCAATTCTTATTAAATCTGATGGTGCAACTTCACAAATTGACTTAAATGCAAGCTTGTTATACAATAAAATGTTTTGGGGTGGCGTTTCTTATAGAGCAGGAGATGCAATTGTTGCAATGGCTGGAGTAGAACTTAGAAACGGAATTAAATTTGGATATGCATTTGATTTTGTAACAAATAAAATTGGAACGTATAACAGAGCCTCTCACGAATTTATTTTAGGATATTGTTTTAATGTCAGCATGAATAAATCAAGAGGAAGTTATAAAAGTGTTAGAATATTATAAATTAAGAAGAGAAACAAAAAGCTCTATATATAAATTAAGGAGGTAATATGAAAAAGATCCTTTATATCAGTTTATTGCTCGTTGTAAGTTTAAGTGGATGTACTCTAATGGGGAACGGAGAACTAACCGGTGTTCCAAATAGAGAAGAGTGGTTTTCACCAGACCCTTATGGAATGTTGTTCATTCCAATGGGGAGTTACAACATGGGACCAAGTGACCAAGATGTTCCTTATGCTAACACAGCACAAGCCAAAACAGTTTCTGTTCAAGCCTTTTGGATGGACGAGACTGAAGTTACAAACAATGAATATCGCCAATTCGTTTATTGGGTGCGAGACTCAATTGCATATAAATTATTGGGGGATCAGATTGAAACCTATTTAATGGCCGAAGATGAGTATGGAGAAGAAATAGACCCTCCTTTTATTAATTGGGACGAAATGATTGATTGGCATGGAGAAGAAGAAAGAGAAATCTTAGAAGAAATGTATCTTCCTGCCAATGAGCGATTTTACAGAAGAAAAGTGATTGACACTAGAAAATTGAATTACGAGTATTTTTGGATTGACTTTAGACAAGCTGCTAAAAAATTTACACACAATGGAATAAATGCAGAAAGATCTTACAATTACGATGAACAAAAATACGAAGGAAATGTTATCAACTTTAGTGTAGAAAAAGATGGTAATAAAGTAAAAAGAGACGGTGTAGGAAAAGTAAATCCTGTTAAAGATCGTTCATCATACATTATGAAGGAAATTGTAAATGTTTATCCTGATACATTGTGTTGGGTAAGCGATTTTACCTATTCTTTTAATGAACCTATGACAAATATGTATTTTTGGCATCCTGCTTACGACCATTATCCAGTAGTTGGTGTTAGTTGGAAACAAGCAACCGCTTTTTCAAATTGGAGAACCCAATTAATGAATGGCTATTTGGCATACAATGGCGAAACATTTGTTCAAGACTATAGACTTCCTAAAGAATCTGAATGGGAATATGCTGCAAGAGGTGGTCTTCCTTTATCAATGTATCCTTGGGGAGGTTATTATACAAGAAATTACACTGGATGTTTTATAGCTAACTTTAAGCCATTAAGAGGTAATTATGTTGATGATGGAGGATTTCATACAGTTATTGTTGCGAATTACGACCCTAATGAATTTGGTCTTTACGATATGGCGGGAAACGTTTCGGAGTGGACTGCAAATGCATTTGATGAAGCAGCATATAGTTTTATGGATGATTTGAATCCAGACTACTCATACGACGCTTTGCCAAGTGATTTGCCTGCAAAAAAACGTAAAGTTCTCAGAGGCGGTTCGTGGAAAGACATTGCATACTATTTACAATGCGGAACAAGAACATACGAATATCAAGATACTGCAAAATCTTATATTGGATTCCGTTGCGTAAGAACATTTTTGGGAAGAGATAAGGCAGATATGGGATCAACTTCTCAGGTTTACTAAAAATTAAGAGCGTTACTTTAAATTAATTATAAATCAATTAAATCAAATTACTATGGGTTTTAATATTACTGAAATCGTTGAGAGTAAAGGTTGGAAAAAATTTATGGCTAAACTCTATGGCTGGGGAGCAGCTGTTGTTATCATTGGTGCTTTGTTTAAAATCATGCACTGGCCTGGTGCGGGTCCTATGCTTGTTGTAGGTTTAGGTACAGAGGCTGTTATTTTCTTCTTTTCTGCGTTTGAACCATTACACGAAGAAATCGACTGGAGTTTAGTTTACCCTGAATTAGCTGGTATGCACGATGACGAATTGTTTGCTGAAGAAAAAGACGAAGTTAAAACCCTTGACTCAAAAAAATCTGCGTTGGAAAAATTCGACGAAATGATTAATAATGCCGAACTTACTCCGGGTATGTTTGAAAAATTGGGCTTGGGTTTAAAAAATTTGAACGAAACAACAACTCAAATTTCTAAAGTTTCAAATGCTTCAATTGCAACCGAAGAGTATGTTACAAATATTAAATCGGCATCTTCTTCATTCAATAAATTAACTGATTCTTATTCCAAATCTGTTGGTGAAATGAATGAAAACGCATCTTTGTTATCAAATTCATATACTAAAACAGCAGAATTAGTTTCAAAGTCTGGTGCTAATATGTCTGAAATTATTTCAAGTGCAAGCAATTCTGTTGCTGAGAAAATAATATCATCTGGTAGTAATTTAGCTAACAATATAACTGAAGCAGGAGCTTCAATATCTAAAACATATGCAGATTTAGCACAGTCATTAAAATCAGGTTCTGGCTCTATGGTTGAAACAAATAAATCATATACCGAGCAATTAGAGTTTATGACCAAAAATCTTTCTGCATTAAATGCAGTTTACGAACTTCAATTACAAGGAACAAACGAACAATTAAAGGCTTCGGAACAATTATATAGTGGTGTTAATGAAATGATGGCTAACTTAAAAAGCTCTGTTGAAGACACTAAGAGATACAAAGAAGAAGTATCAAAACTTGGTCAAAATTTAGCAGCATTAAATACCGTTTATGGAAATATGTTGGCTGCAATGAATGTTGGTCAAAGAATGGCTTAATTAGCTAAAGTATAATTGTAAAACTTTAAATTATAAATAATTATGGGTCACGGAAAAGAAACCCCACGGCAAAAAATGATCGGGATGATGTATTTGGTGTTGACTGCTCTGTTAGCACTGAATGTATCAAAAGATATATTGAATGCCTTTGTCGTTGTAAATAACGGTTTGGAGGTTACAAACAAAAATTTTAAAAGCAAAAATGAGTCTTTATATAACGATTTTGCTACTCAGATGGCTGATCCTGGTAAAAAAATAAAAGTTCAGCCATATTTTGAAGCTTCAGAACAAGTTAAAAAAGAAGCTCAACTAGTTTGCGATTCTATTCATGAACTTAAAAGGAGATTATTGATTGCTGTAGATGGTGGTGATATTGATGAAGCAGCAGGAGAAGCAAATGACAAAAACGCAGATGGAAGGTTTACTGTCGAGGATAAAATTTTGGACTTAATGTTGGTTAATGCTAAAGACAATTACGATATCCCAACACATATGTTTTGCGGAACAGATGTAACAGGAAAAGGTGCTGCGGCAGAGCGACTAAAACTAACGCTGATAAGTTTAAAAGAAAATTTCTTAAAAATTCTTGAAAGTGATAAACTTGAGATTTTAAATAAAAAACTTGTTATTGAAAACTATAAAACAAGTCAATTTGGTATCAGAACAGACGATCCAGGTGAGACAGGAGGAGATGAAAGTAGTAAATATTGGGAAACTCAAAATTTTTACCATTTAGCAAGTGTTGCTGTTGTAACAATGCTTTCTAAAATTGAAAATGATGTAAGAAATGCTGAAGCAGATGTTGTTTCAACTTTATTGGCTCAGATTGGGGCGTTAGATTTTAAATTCGATAAATTAGAAGCAAGAGTTGTCGCAAAGTCTAATTATGTTATTTCTGGCGGAAAGTATGAAGCCGATTTATTCGTTGCTGCATTTAGTACAACTGATAAACCGATTGTTGTAGTAGGCTCTGACCTTGATACAACTACAATGGAATTTAGAGGAGACACAACCCAAGTTCCTGTAATAAATGGAGTGGCAAAATATATTGTACCTGCTGGTGGAGTTGGTCCTAAAAAATATTCTGCTGTAATCAAAGTTAAAAAACCATCAGGAGAGTTTCAACCATACTTTATAAAGGATATAGAGTATATGGTTGCACAACCCGCAGCAGTTGTTTCCCCAACTAAGATGAACGTATTTTATATTGGCGTTCCTAACCCTGTAGATATTTCGGTTTCAGGATTCTCGGCAGATAAAATTCAAGCGTCAATATCAAGCGGAAGTATTTCAAAATCATCAAGCGGTTGGATTGTATCCCAAACTAAATCTGGGAAAGTTAATATTAATGTTTCCGTAAAAATGGACGATGGAACTACGAAATCAATGGGCTCGTCAGAATTTAGGGTGAAAACATTACCAAATCCTGTTGCAAAAATTGCTGATAAATCAGAAGGTTTAATAGGAAAAGGAGAATTAACGGCACAGCAAGGAGTTAAAGCAGCGATGGATAATTTTGATTTCGACTTAAAAGTTACTGTAAAATCGTTTACTGTTTCAGCAACAATAAAAGGATTTACAAAAGAAGAGGCATCATCATCAAATATTTTTACGCCTTCGCAAAAAGCTATTATCGGACAAATCGAAAGAGGTCAAAAAGTATATTTTGAAAATATTCGAGCAGCTATGCCTGACGGGACAGTCAGAAATCTAAATACAATAGCATTTAAGATTAACTAAAGCTAAAAATTATGAAAAAGCTAGCGTTTATTGTAATAACACTAATACTTGTTGCCACAGCATCGAAGAATTCTGTAGCTCAAGATGTGTTAGATGGTGTGTATGTAAAGGAACATGTTCCTGCACGAACTCCAGTTCCATATTATCATTTACGTGAAGCAGATGTAATGTGGTCGAAAAAAATATGGCGAATTCTTGATTTAAGAGAAAAACTTAATCATCCGCTATATTATCCTACCAAAGACATGGACGATAGAAAAAGTTTGATGAGTTTGTTGCTATACGGATTTGAAAAACAAAATCTTATTCTTTATGACGATGTTGACGATGAGTTCACAACGCCTACTACAATGGAGATTGTTAATCAGAGATTAGGAGCAGGAACTGAGACAAAAATGCAAGAAGACTTAAATACTGGTGAAATGATAGAAATTGTTATCAATAACGAGAGAAAACCAGAAGATGTAAAAAAATATCTAATGAAAGAAACTTGGTTTTTTGATAAACAAAGAGCAATGTTAGATGTTCGTATCATTGGATTATGTCCTCTTAGATTATATTATAAAGTAGAAGATGTTGATGAAGAAGAATTGCAAACATCAAAAATATTTTGGGTGTATTTCCCTTCTATCAGACCTCTGCTAGCAAATCACGAAGTTTTTAATGCTACTAATGATGCTGAACGCAGAACGTTTGACGATATTTTCTTTAAAAGAATGTTCAGTAGTTACATATTCCAAGAAACAAATGTTTACGATAATCGTTTGATTAATCAGTACGCACTTGGCTTAGATGCTATTCTAGAGTCTGAAAAAATTAAGGAAGATATTTTTAGATTAGAACACGACCTTTGGGAATATTAGAAAGTCATACGTATAAAAAAAGCCGCATTTGCGGCTTTTTTTATATGTATTTTTCCCCTTTCGATATCTTCACATCATTTACAATTTGCCGAATATACTGTTCGTCTTGCTTTTTGCATATTAAAAGCGTATCGTCAGATTCTACAACAATATAATCTTCAAGTCCATGTAATATAACCAGTTTTTCACTTGGGACATTAATTACACAATCTTTAGAATTATATAGCATTACGTTTTTTCCTGCAATAGCATTATTGTTCTCATCTTTAGCAGAATATTCGTATAGCGACCCCCATGTTCCTAAATCAGACCAACCAAAATCAGAACATAAAACATTAACATTTGAAGCCTTTTCCATTACGCCATAATCAATTGATATATTTTTGCACTCTGCATAAACTTCTTTTATGAAATCTGGTTCTGATTTATTTGATTTGGCAGCAAATAAAGAATATATTTCAGGTAAATATGTCTCAAAAGCATTATTGATTGCAGCTAAATTCCAAATAAAAATTCCCGAGTTCCAAAAAAATTCGCCACTTTCAAAAAAGAATTTAGCCATTTCATATTCTGGCTTTTCTGTAAAAGTTTTAACAATCTTAAGTTTTGAAATATTTTGTACGCTTTCGCTAGCTTGAATATAACCATAACCAGTATCAGGTCTTGTTGGTTTTATTCCCAATGTTAACAATGCATTATTACTCTTTGTAAATTTTAATCCCTCTGCTATTGTTTCGAGGAATTCGTCTTCTTTCAGGATTAAATGATCTGAAGGAGTTACAACTATATTTGCATTTGGATTTTGTTGTAATAGCTTATAATTTGCATAAGCAATACAAGGAGCTGTATTTCTCCTCATTGGCTCGAGCAAAACTTGACTTTCAGATATTTGAGGCAGTTGCTTTAGAATTAATTCTTTATATTCTAAATTTGAAACGATAAGTATGTTTTCTGTAGGAATAATTCTATTGAACCTATCGAAGGTTTGTTGTAAAAGTGATTTTCCTATTCCAAGAATATCAAGAAATTGTTTTGGTCGAGACAACCTACTTAATGGCCAGAATCTACTTCCAACACCTCCGGCCATAATTATACAGTAATTGTTTTTATCCATATGTGTTAACTAATTTTAAATTTATATAATTTATTTCGTTCAATTGCAAAAACAAAAACAACGAAAATTAACAGATATAAAGTATTTAATGATAAGGAAATTAATTTACTCTCTGGGTGAATATTATCGCTAAAAATATATATCGCTATTGCCAAAATAAGGTAAATTGATATTTTTGAAACCGAATAAGGAATTTTCATATACCTCTGTCCCCATAAATATGAAACAACAACCATTGCAACATAGCAAATTAAAGTAGCCCAAGCCGATGCAATATAACCATATATTGGAATAAAAATTACATTTAATCCAACCGTAATAATTGCTCCCAAAATTGCGATAATTGCACCGTATTTTGTTAAATTTTTCAATTTATACCAAACCGATAAATTATAGTAAATACCTAAAAATAGGTTTGCCAATAGAATAATTGGAACAATATCCAATCCTACACGGTATTCTGGACCGATAAAATATTTTACTACATCCATATAAAGCGTAACAGAAAGAAATATCAACAATCCAAATATTGTAAAATACGTTAATAAATCAGCATATGTTTTATTCGAATTTTTTTCTTTTGCTTGAGCAAAGAAAAAAGGTTCGGCTGCATAACGAAACATTTGAATAAAGATAGTCATCAATACTGCAAGTTTATACACTGCACCATAAACGCCTATTTGGCTCATTATATAATCTTTACTATTAACTACGCCATCGGGAATTATTAAAAAGTGCTTTAAAAGGATTTTGTCGGCATGTTCGTTCATAATACCGGCAACCCCAACAATTAATAAGGGATAGGTGTAGTGAAGCATTTTTTTTAAAAGCGGAAAATTAAAACACAACTTACTTGAAAAAATAATAGGAATCAGAAATAGAAATGAAATTATAGAGGCGACCAAATTCGAAATAAATGCGTAGCCGACACCAATATTTTCCGAATAAATATACTGAACAATTGAATCGGGGTTATCTGATAATATTTTAGGACAATATTTTAGAAAAAATAAGTTTAGACCAATATTTATGACAACATTAATAAGTTTTATGATAACAAAGGTTAATGCTTTGTTTTGTTGTCTTAGTTTTGCAAACGGAACCGCAGAAATTGCATCAAGACCAACAATCAAAATCATCCAAATAATATACTCACTATTATTTTCGTAGTGAATTGAATTTGCAATCGGGTGTAAAAAGAATAATGTAAGAATAATAAAAATACTAGTAGTAAAAAGTAGTGAAATAAAAGCGGTGGAAAAAACTTGATTTTGGTTTTCTTCTTTTTCGGCAAAACGGAAATATGTTGTTTCCATTCCATAAGTTAAAATTACAACCAGAAAGGCTACATAGGCATAAAGCTCAGTTACAATTCCATAATTGCCTTGAGCAAAAATATACGTATAGAACGGTGTGAGCAATAAATAATTGAGGAGTCTAGGAACGATTGTTCCTAAACCATAAATGGCTGTTTGACCCGCTAACTTTTTAAATTTATTCAAGGTTCACTAATTCTTAAAAAAGAAACAATAAAGTCTGCAAAGCTATGGTAATTTGCGAAAATATCACAATCTGAATTTATGAATTTTTGTAAATCATTTTATAATGAAGAATATCGGCTTATATAAAAGATTTGCCAACAAAATAAACATCTACTAAAAACGGAGTAAGCAATTAATTTTTTCTTTTTGTGAGCCTATAGCCAACGGTCATTCGGAATACAGGAATTGCTTCGAAGTCAGAGGTTTCTAAAATCATTCCGGGAGCAACACCCAAATAAGTAGAAAAGCAAAAGCCCCAAGTTAAATTTAGTGATGTTCCAAGTGATAATGATGCCGCCATTCTATTGATAACATTTGTTGTCCCCGATGCCTCAACTCTCTCTCTCATATAAATAGCACCCGGGGCAATAAAAAATCGAAAGTTCCCGGTTCCTAATTTCCATGCACCTAAATAAATATTCGAAAGTTCATTTTTATTTAACGAGTATCTAAAATCAATCCCAGCGTATAAATCTGAACTATGCAAATCTTTCCCAAAAGGAATCACTATACTTGATTTATTTCCAAGAAAAAACTCTAAATCAGTTGAAACGACACCTCTTATTATCTCAAGAGCCTCTATAGATAAGGCTACATTTTTTAATTGATATTCTTTAACTTTTTTATTAGGGTCGGTGTATTTTATAATTTCACCATTAGGAAATTGTATTTCTTTAATTTCAAAATAAGGTATTGTATCTTTAACTTCAGTCGAAACATCTTTTACAATTACATAATTTTTTGTGGTTTCAACGATTTTTGTTTTTGTTTCGGTTCCATCAACATATCGAATAATGTCTTGACTATAAGAATGAAAAGAAAGTAGAAACAACGCAATTAATATCAATAATATTTTATTCATACCTGTCATTTTATTAAAATAAAAGTATGAATTTTAAAATTAGTAACAAACTTAAAATTAGCCCGAATTCAATAAATTTGGTGAAATGCTGTTATAGAGTGTTAAATTTTTAATAAATTTACTTAATTGTAAAATTCTACATCATGTTTAAATATAAAATATCAATTTTAATTGTCGTAATATTCTATTTTTTTAATAATGTTAATGCTTCATTAAAAAGCGATACAATTGACGTAATTCACTATACCATAAATCTTGATTTTGCCAATAATATTCCATACACAATTTCGGGAAATACAGAATTGGAAACAATTTCTAAAATGCAAGGATTGAATTATGTTTGTTTAGATTTATTGAAACTTACGGTTGATTCTGTCTTTATAAACGAGGTTTCAGCAACTTTTTCGCACAACGACACTCTTTTGAAAATTATTCTGCCATTAAGTTTTAATTTAAATGATACATTTAAGATTCATGTTTATTATCAAGGATATCCTGCGATTGACCCATCTGGCTGGGGTGGTTTTTATTTTAGTTCAGGATATTCGTTTAATCTTGGTGTTGGCTTTGAAGATAATCCACACAATTATGGTCGAGTTTGGTATCCGTGTATCGACGATTTTATTGATCGAGCTAGTTACGATTTTATAATAAAAACATCTTCTGAACAAAAAGCAATTTGCGGAGGAGAACTAATATCAACAATTATAAACCCTGATAGCACAAAAACCTTTCATTGGCAATTAAACGAAGAAATTCCAACATATTTATCGTCGGTTGCTGTAGGCGATTATAAACTAGTTTGCGACACATTTCACGGAATAAATGGAGCGATTCCGATTAATTTATATGTTGCTCCAACAGATAGCGTAAAAGCGATAAATTCATTTATTAATTTAAAAACTATCCTTTCGGCTTATGAAAATTCGTTTGGTCCATATATGTGGAGCCGAGTTGGATACGTTTCTGTTCCGTTCAACGGTGGAGCAATGGAACATGCTACTAACATTGCTTATCCCGCCTCTTCGATTGATGGAGGATTGGGCAGCGAATATTTATATGCACACGAACTTGCACATCATTGGTTTGGGAATTTAATTACATGTAATGCCGCTGAAGATATGTGGATTAATGAAGGATGGGCTTCATTTTGCGAATTTATATATATAGAAAATTTGTACGGAGTTGAAGAAGCAAAAAATTATATCAGAAACGAGCATGCTTATAATTTAAGATTACTTCATCATGAAGATAATGGATTTAGAGCTGTTTATGGAATCCCGCACGAATACACTTATAGTACGACTGTTTACGAAAAAGGAGCGGGAGTTGCTCATTCGTTGCGTGGGTATTTGGGCGATAGCCTGTTCTTTTCGTCTGTAAAACAATTACTTGCCGAATTTGCTTATCAGCCAATCTCTAGTTTTCAAATGCGAGATAAATTTTCTGAATATTCGGGAATTGACTTAACTGCATTTTTCGACACGTGGGTATTTTCACCTGGCTTTCCTCACTTTTCGATTGATTCGTTTGCCGTTGCTCAAAACGGTGCATTATACAATGTTTCAGTTTATATGAAACAAAAAAATCGTGGTGGGTATCATTTTGCTGATAACAACAGAGTTGAACTCACTTTTATGGACGAAAATTGGAATACAACGACACGCATTGTCGAATTCTCAGGCGAAAGAGGAGGCGAAACATTTTCAATTTCTTTTGACCCTAAAATCGTGATGGTTGATATCGATGAAAAACTTTGTGATGCAACAGTTGATAATTACAAAATCATTAAATCGATAGGAGATTACGATTTCGACAAAACTTATTTTGTCGCAAGTGTTTCTAATATTGCCGACTCAGCTTTTCTGAGAGTTGAGCACAATTGGGTTGCTCCTGACAACTTTAAAGAACCGATAGACGGATTAATTCTTTCAGACACAAGATATTGGAAAGTCGATGGAATTATACCCGAAACTTTCGACGCAAAAGGAAAGTTTTACTACAATAAACTTTCAAATACAAATGGATATTTGGACAATACTCTTATAACAAATTCGATTGATTCTTTGGTTCTTTTATATCGCCCAAGCTCATCTTTTGATTGGAGTATATGCCCTTTTACCAAAGCAGGAAATGCGTATTATGGGTATTTAATTGCAGACTCGTTGTTACTTGGTGAATACACTTTTGGAATTTACGATTACGATAGATTATCTGCAATTATGAAAACTAATTACGATTGCAATCAAACCGCAACAATAAGTTCACAAGTATCGGGAGGAATTCCTCCATATTCGTTTAGTTGGAGCGATTCTCTTGCTCAATCAACCAACTCGATTAATGTTGAAAACGCTGATTATTATACAGTAACCATTTCCGATTCAAATAACGATACCATTATAGTGTCAAAGATTGTTGATGTTCCAACTGTTCTAGAAGTTTCTTCAATAATCTCGGGAAATCCGGAAGAATGCAGTGGTGCGATTGAATTGATAATCTCTGGAGGTTTTAAACCTTACAGCATTAATTGGAATAATTCAATAAATGTTCAGAATACGTTTGTTGCTGAAGATTTATGTAGTGGATTTTATCCTTACACCATTACAGACAACAATGCTTGTGGGGTTTCCGACACTATTATTCAAAGTATAAACGAAATCGGAGTTTCTACTAGGATTTATCCAAATCCTGCAAACAATCAATTAATAATCGACAATAATCAATCGACAATAATCAATCAACAATTAACAATTTATAATCTTACTGGGCAAAGAATAAGACAAATAAATTCAGCTAATAATAAGCCGATTTTGCTTGATGTTAGTTCGTTCCCGAATGGAATTTATATTTTACGGTTAAATAATGCTTTTTCGTACAAATTTAGCATTGTACATTAGTTCCATTTTTCATCGTAATTTCTTAAAAAACCGACTTAACATTTCAGAACTGTCATTTTCTAAAATCCCATATTTCAACTCTATTGTTTTTGGAATAATTTCTTGGTTTATTTTCGAAAAACCTTTTTTATCATCTTTCGCTCCAATCACAACTCTGCCAAACCTTGCCCAAGTAATTGCTCCAGCGCACATAACACATGGCTCAAGGCTTACATAAAGCGTACAGTCGTTTAAAAACTTGCTCCCAAGATATTCCGATGCCGAAGTTATAACTTGCATTTCAGCATGTGCTGTAACATCATTTAAAGTCTCAGTTAAATTATGTCCCTGTTCTTCGTAGTTTGTTTGGCGAAGCATTCGCTTCGTCTTTTTAATTCTTTTAGCATTTATTAATTTTCAGCATTGTGTCATGTTTTGCAATATAATTTATATTATTTCGTGTAGCAAATGCTACATTAAATTGATTGAGACAAGCTGTGGAAAACGAACTCCGAATCCTCGATAGATTTTCAGCGAAATTTCATTATATTTGAAAACATTTCATTTTAAATGAAATATTTCACTATATTTGAAAGTGCAAATTTTGAAATATACACCTTCAAATTTTAGAACTTGGATAATTAAATTTTGATATTCAACAAATTAAATATTATTTTTTTAAATAAAACAAAGGAATTATTCTTTAATATTTAATAAATAACCAATGATGTTAAAAGAAAAATCTACTACAAAGAAGATTTCTTACAAAGAAGAAGACGTCCTTCATGATGACTATGATAAATGGTTTACTTGCTTTATTTCACATCTAAAGTCTGACCAAATACAATTATCATCTGGATTAGCTTCGCCAGAAAAAAAGGAGTTTTATGAAATTGTTATGTCGAATAACATTGAAAAAATGATTAATACTATTGATAAAGAAAAGCATAGACTATTAACGGAAACAGTCATATTAACGTATATAAATGAGTTAATTAACGAAAGAAAAACGGCTATTTGTAATTTGGCTTTTGACTCAAAATCAACAGGACTCAAAATATGGGCTGTTATTAATGACGATGATGAATTAGCGGAAAGAAATCTTATTTTATCGGAAGCGAAAGCAAACTATTATGCACAAAAATACAATTATCATTTGAGCACCACAATTGTTGAAAAATCAGATAATTTTGAAATCCCTTCCCAATATAAACAAATGAAAATTGGCAAATTTTAACAGTCATCTATCACAAGCAAAAAGAAATCTTAAATTTTTAGGTGAAATCGATACTGGAAAATCTGTTGATTGGAAAGTTACGGTTGCTTTTTATACTGCATTACATCTTATTAATGCTCACGTTGCAATTTCTGCAAACCTTCACTATATTACACATAGGGATTTAGACCTTTTTTTAAATCCTAATAATAAGATGTCTCTTTGTAAAGTTGATGATGACACATTTGTTAATTACAAAACATTGCTTAATCTATCTAGACGCTCAAGATACCTTCTCAACGATGGTACTCCTCATTTAGATTCTGAAAGTGAACATTTAACTTTTGAAAAACATTATAAAAAAGCATTAAAAAATCTTAATCACATAATGGAATTTATGACAAATAAGTATGATAATGAGTTTAATGTCACCGAAATAACATCTATTAATTTTGAAGAATTAAAATATTTCAAGAACATTTCTGTTAATGTGTGAATCTATATTTGGTTTCTGATATTGTTTTATACTCTCATAGCTCCCGCAAGGCTCTGCCTTGTGGTAAATAAAAGAGCATAACCCCTTGTTTTCGTTTTATCGTAATTTCTTAAAAAACCGACTTAATATTTCGGAACATTCATTTTCTAAAATCCCATATTTTAACTCTACTGTTTTGGGAATAATTTCTTGGTTTATTTTCGAAAAACCTTTTTTATCATCTTTTGCTCCAATCACAATTCTGCCAAACCTTGCCCAAGTAATTGCTCCAGCACACATAACACATGGCTCAAGGCTTACATAAAGCGTACAGTCATTTAAAAACTTGCTCCCAAGATATTCTGATGCCGAAGTTATAACTTGCATTTCGGCATGTGCTGTAACATCATTTAAGGTCTCAGTTAAATTGTGCCCTTTGGCAATTATTGTATTGTTTGACACAATAACAGCTCCAACAGGGACTTCGCCTTTATCGAATGCTTTTTGAGCCTCTTTTAAAGCTTCTTTCATAAAATATTCGTCGGAGAACAATTCCATCATAATTGAATTTTAAAATTCCGAAAAATCATATTTTCTTTATACTTTCGCAAAGTAATATAAAAATTAGAATAAAATGTATAGAACACATACTTGTGGTGAACTAAGATTATCGGACAATAATAAAAAGGTAACCTTATCGGGTTGGGTACAAAAAATAAGAGATAAAGGCTCAATGATATGGATTGATTTACGTGACCGATATGGTGTTACTCAATTGATTTTCGAAGAAAGCAAAACATCAGCCGAAGTTTTCAATAAGGCTAGAGAACTTGGACGAGAGTTTGTGATTCAAGCAAGCGGAAAAGTAATTGAGCGAGAATCAAAAAATCCTAAAATGTCAACAGGAGAAATCGAAATACTTGTTGATGAACTTAACATTTTAAACAAAGCTGCAACTCCTCCTTTTACGATTGAAGACAAAAGTGATGGTGGCGAAGAAATTCGCATGCAATATCGATATCTTGATTTGAGAAGAGAGCCATTAAAACAAAATTTAATTCTCCGACATAAAATTGCGATCGAAGTTCGTAAATATCTTGATTCGCAACACTTTATGGAAATAGAAACTCCGTATTTGATAAAATCAACTCCTGAAGGAGCCCGCGATTTTGTTGTTCCTTCGCGAATGAATGCAGGTCAATTTTATGCTCTGCCACAGTCGCCTCAAACCTTTAAACAATTATTAATGGTTGCTGGGTATGACAAGTATTTTCAAATTGTTCGCTGCTTCAGAGATGAGGATTTACGAGCCGACAGACAACCAGAGTTTACACAAATCGATTGTGAAATGTCGTATGTTGAGCAAGAAGATATTTTGAATATGTTTGAAGGCTTAGCAAAACATCTTTTTATGGCAGTAAAAGGCGTTGATATTGGAACGTTTAAACGAATGACTTATGACGAAGCAATGAAATATTATGGCTCTGATAAGCCAGATATTCGTTTCGAAATGAAATTTATTGAGTTAAACGAACTCGTTAAAGGAAAAGAATTTAAAGTATTCGACGATGCCGAACTTGTTGTTGGAATTTGTGCGGAAGGATGCTCAGAATACACTCGAAAACAACTCGACGAACTTACAAATTTTGTTAAACGCCCACAGGTTGGTGCCAATGGTTTGGTTTATGTAAAATATAATCTTGACGGAACATTAAAATCGTCGGTTGATAAATTTTACAGCGAAACCGAGCTTAAAAAATGGGCAGAAGTATTCCAAGCAAAAAAAGGCGATTTGATTCTTGTATTAGCTGGAAATAAAGAAAAAACACAAAAAGCCCTTAACGAACTTCGACTTGAAATGGGAAATCAACTTGGACTTCGGGATTCAAAAAAATACGCTCCACTATGGGTTGTGAATTTTCCTATGTTTGAATGGGATGAAGACACAAAACGCTTTTATGCCAAACATCACCCATTTACATCTCCAGTAGCAGAAGATATTGACAAACTGGATACAGATACCGCAAACGTAATGGCAAATGCCTACGATATGGTAATAAACGGTGTTGAAATCGGAGGTGGGTCAATTAGAATTCACAACGATAGTTTACAACAAAAAATATTCAAAACCCTTGGCTTTACCGATGAAGAAGCAAAAGAGCAATTTGGATTCTTACTCGATGCGTTTAAATATGGAGCTCCACCACACGGAGGTCTTGCACTAGGATTTGATAGACTTTGTGCTATGTTTGGAGGGACGGACTCTATTCGCGATTATATTGCTTTTCCAAAAAATAATTCGGGTCGCGATGTAATGATTAATTCGCCGTCGAATATATCAAAAGCTCAGCTTGACGAATTAAATATTTTATTGAAAAAATAAGAGACTAATTTTCTCAAAAAAAAATGGTCGGATGTTAAATTCGACCATTTTTTTGTTTAATTGAAATTGCAAAAAAACATTTCTATTTTTGAGTGTTTCGATAAATTCGATTCGACTTATTTCGTTTTAATTTATTTTTTGATACGGTCATTAAATAGTACATCGCAGGAACCAAAACTAAGGTTAAGAAAGTTGCAAAAGTAAGTCCAAAAACAATTGTCCAAGCCAATGGACCAAAAAACATAGTGCTATCGCCACCAATGTGAATATGCGGATTTAAATCGGTAAACAAAGAAACAAAATCAATATTAAAGCCTATTGCCAAAGGAATTAACCCAATAATAGTTGCTGAAGCAGTTAATACAACGGGGGTAATTCTTGTCTTTCCGCCTTGAATTATAGCTTCCCGGGTTTTCATGCCTCGTTCACGCAAAACATCCGTAAATTCGACCAACAGAATTCCGTTTCGAACCACAATTCCTGCCAAAGCAACAATTCCTAGCCCTGTCATAATAATCGAAATTGTCATTCCAAAAGCAATATATCCAATTAAAACTCCAATAACACTAAACAAAATTTGAGAAAGAATAATTGCTGTTTTTGTGAACGATTTGAATTGTGTTACTAAAATTACCAAAATCAAACCTAATGACAATAACATTGCTTTTCCTAAAAATGCTCCCGTTTCTGCTTGGTCTTCTTTTTCACCTGTCATTTTAATATCAACACTTTCGGCATTTTGGAATTTTGGTATTTCGCTTTCAATTTTACTTACAATTTCATTTGCTGTGTAGCCTGTTAATACGTTTGACGAAACTGTAATTACGCGTTTCAAATTTTTACGAGTTATTCCTCCATAAGTAGTTGAATATTGAATTTTCGCAACTGATGAAACAGGAATACTACGTAACATTCCGGTATTCATATCACGATACGTTATTTTCGAGTTCAAAATTTTATCAATGTTATCTCTAATATTTTTATTTAAGCGAACTTGAACTGGAAATTGATCTTCGCCTTCGCGATATTTGGTAATTTCTTTTCCAAAAATTGCCGTTCTGATTTCCATACCTATTTGAGCTGTAGAAACGCCTTCTCGATTCGCACGAGTTCTATCAATATCAATTACTATTTCTGGTTTCGATTTAACGAAATCTGATTTCAACTCTTCAATACCAGCAATGTTTAGCGAGTCAATATATTTTATTAATTTTTGAGATGTTGCTGAAAGTTCTTCCAAATCTTCTCCGGCTAATTCAATATTTATTGGTTTTCCGGTAGGAGGTCCCATTTGATTTTTATCAACAGTAATAATAGGACCAGGGATTCTTTTCAGCTCTTCACGAATTTTATCTAAATATTCTGTTGTTGAGATTCCTCCTCGTTTTGAAAAATCAACAAAATTAATAGTGATTTTACTTCTGTTTGAAGTTTGTGTGAAATTATCGAAAGTGCTTTCAGCTGCACCTAAAGCAATATTTGACACAACTGATTCAATAACATTATTATCTTTTCCTATGGTTTCATTTATTTTTTCTTCAATTATTTTTGTTACCGAATCAGTATGATTTACGCTGGTTCCAACTGGAAATTTGGCAAAAACAACAATCGATTTTGGTTCATTATCTGGAAAAAACACAACTTTTGGTTTTGCAATTCCAGTTAAAATTATAGTTGAAAAAAATAAAACTACCATTCCAGAAAGTAACCAAATCGGACGACGACCTTCTAAGGTCCATCGTAATAATTTTTCATATTTGTTTAACATTGTAGGTATTGCGTGGTGTTGAAACCAAATAATTGCTCTGTATCCCCAAATGTTATGGAAAATATAGAAAAGTGCTATAAAAATGGTGAAATTTCCAAGTCCAGACCAATGAATAATGTGAAAAACTACTGCAATTAGGCCGAAAATTATAGAATTTCGTATAATTATTTTCTTTTTTGGAGCTTCTTCATCTTCGTTGTGAGTCATAAACGAAACCGCAAAAACCGGATTTATAATATAAGCAACAACCAAGGAAGCAAACAGCGTAATAATTAACGTAACAGGAATAAAGTACATAAATTTACCCACAATTCCTGGCCAAAAAGCTAATGGAAAGAATGGAGCAAGCGTAGTTAATGTTCCCGAAAGTATTGGCAAAAACACTTCTCCGGCTGCAAATTTAGCGGATTTTGTAATGTTCAGTTTACCTTTATTTTGCTTGAAAACACGGTGAGTATTTTCAATAACTACAATTGCATCGTCAACCACAATTCCAAGTGCAAAAATAAACGAAAACATTACCAACATATTCATGGTAAAATCTATTCCTGGCATTACTATATAAGCCAATGCCATTGATAACGGAACCGATAAACCAACAAAAACTGCGTTGGTAAATCCCATAAAAAACATCAAAATAATTGTAACTAAAATAAATCCAATAATAATTGTGTTATTCAAATCGGCAAGTGTTGTTTTTGTAAAACTAGATTGGTCACCGGTTACAACAATATTCAAATCTTTTGGAAATTTGTGTTCTTTTAAATCGTCTAAAATTGTACTGATTTGATCGGCAGCATCGAGTAAGTTTTCTCCACTTTTTTTGATAACATTTAGTGTAATTACATTTTTTCCGTCTAAACGAGCGAAGCTTTCTTGTTCTTTAAAACTATCAACCACTTCGGCGATTTCTTTTAATACAACAATTGCACCGCCCGAAGTTTTAAAGGTTATGTTCTTTATTTCTTCAACATTGTTAAATTCACCAATGATACGAATACTTCGAGACATTCCTTTTATATCAATAGAACCACCAGAGATGGTCATATTTTCATAGGCAATGGCTCGTTCTATATCGCCAAAAGTACAGTTTGTTGCCTGCATTCTATACATGTCGCAATTGATTTGTATTTCTCGACTCAATGCTCCGACGATATCTACTCGTGTAATTTGTTTTACGCTTTCAATTCGGTCTTGAGCCTCTTCGGCATATTTTTTAAGTCGGTCTAAGTCGTAATCGCCCGAAACATTTATTTGCATGATTGGAAATTCAGAAAAAGAAACCTCCATAACCGATGGGTCGGTTTTTAAATCGCTTGGGAGATTATTTTTCGATTTATCGACCGCATCTTTTACTTTTTGTTTGGCATCAGTAACGTCAATATCGGGATTAAATTCAACTACAATTGTTCCAAAATCTTGAACCGAATTGCTAGTGATTTTTTTAACTCCATTGATTGATTTGATATTTTTTTCGATGGGGCGAGTAATCAAATTTTCGATATCGCTTGGTGCGGTTCCTGGATAAATAGTGTTTACAATTATGGTTGGGATTACAATTTCTGGAAATTGCTCTTTTGGAATTGAATTATAGCTAATTACACCAAATATGGCAACAATAACAGCCATCAAATATATGGTTGTTTTGTTATCGATTGCCCAACTTGTAGGCTTGAATTCTTTATATTTTTGGTTCATAATATTTGTTTTTTTAGAAATTCCAACAAGGGAGCGTGCTCCCTTGTCATAAGAAACATTTTATAATTTAACTAAATCGCCATCTTCAATTTCTAACAATCCTGAAGTTAAAACTTTGTCGCCATCTTCAAGTCCTGAGGTAACTTCACAGATTCCATTATACGTTTGTCCGATTTTAACGGTTTGTTTCTTCGCAAGCCATCCATTTGCTTCTTTTTTGGCAACGAACACGTATTTTTCGGTTTCGGACGAAAGAATTAAATTTATAGGAAGCTTATAAACTTCGGTCGAAACATAATCTTTTATTTGAATGGTGGCCAACATATTGGCTCTATATTCCATTTCGCTTGGATTAAGATATGCTTCAATTAAAAAAGTTCGGTTAACGGGATTAATATATCGACTTGCAAAATCAACTTTTGCTTTAACTTCTCGATTGATGTCAGGAAATTTAATTATCAATTCGTTGCCTTTTTTGATTTTGTCGCTATAACCCTCTGAAACATCGGCAACAACTTTAATTTTCGAAAAATTGATAACTCTGAAAGGAACCATAAGTCCCGGACTAACCATTTGTCCAATTTTTACTCCAATTTCTTCGATAGTTCCGTTTATTGGCGACGTAATTTTGTACATATCTAACTGTTCTTGAAGAGTTTTAAGTTTATTTTCCAAACTTTCTTTGTTGTTTTTTGCCGACAAATATTGAATTTCGGAACCAATTTTTTGATCCCAAAGATTTTTTTGTTTGTTGTATATTTCGGTTAAAAATTCTAAAGAAACTTTCAATTCTTTCATGGTTTGAGCCAAAATTTGATCATCGAGTTGAGCCAAAACTTGACCGCTTGACACATGGTCGCCAACATTTACAAAAATTTGAGTAATAACTCCTGGAGTTTTTGGATTTGCAACTACATTTTGGTCGCCATCGACTTTTCCTTGTACCTCAATAAAGTGATTAAATGTGTCTTTTTTAACTTCTAAAATTGTTACAGCAGTACCTGTATTTTCGTTTTCTGAAGTCGATTTCTGATTGTTGTTTTTGCCACAAGAAATAGCTAAAATGCTTATCAAAACGGCTAATAATTTTAATTTCATATTTTTAAGTTTAAAGTTCATCAAGTTTGTAAAGTTCATAAAGTTTTTAAAGTTGAACGCAATTTTTTACATTAGCATATTAGCAAATTATGTCATTAATTTATTTAGTTAAAAGTTTTTCGAGTTTTGTTTTTGCACTTTGAAGTTGAATTATTGATGTGTAATACGTTGTTTGTGTTTGCAAATATTGATTTTGAGCTTGTGTTAATTCTAAACTGCTAGCAACTCCTTCTTTGTATTTGATAATGGTTTTGTTATATATTTTTTCAGATAATTTAACATTGTCTTTATTGTTTAAATATTGGGCATAAGCTGTTTGTAAACTCGACTTAGCTTCGTTGTATGACGTTAGTAAACCGGACGTTACTTGTGTTTTAACGTTTTCGATTTTTTCGAGACTTAGCTGAGCTTGTTTAGTTTTTGCCAATTTCATTCCACTTCCAAAAATCGGTATGCTCATACTAACTCCAACCATATTGGGGGGAGTAAACGAAAACGAATTTTTATTAAAATTTTCTTGATGTGAGTAAAAAGCTACGATATCGGGCAGAAAGGTCGATTTTTGATATTTCACATTCATTTGGGCAAGTTTTTCTTGCATTTCGAGTAATTTAAAATCAATGTTTCCTGTGGTGTTAAAGTCGCTCGAAATTAAGGATGTCATATCCGACGAAGTCATTAAATCGTCGAGTTTATCGGTTAGTTCAATACTATTTTCCATTGGATAACCCATTTGAAACTTCAATAATAATTTTGCAACTTCGTTTTGTCGTCTAATCATTTCCAATGCGTTGTTAATATTGCTTATAGTAAGTCGCAATTGATCAACGTCGGTTTCTTCGACAAAACCTTGTTTGTTCATTTCGGTAATTTGTTTCAACAATTCTGATGTATTTTTAAAAGTAGAATCTAAAAGCGTTTTATTTTCTTCAGTAATTAGCACAATGTAATATGCATTTGTTACGGCTTCAACTACATCTATCTCTGATTTGCTTATGGCAATTTCCGACAAATTTTTATACGCTTTCGAGGTTTGTAATCCTACTATGTAAGCTCCGCTAAAAATAAGCTGACTTACTGTTATGTCGGCTGTTAAACCCCAACGAATATCATCGATTGAGCTTTCTTCTTCTCCTTCCGATTCATCGGCAAGGCTGTCGAGTTTCATCAATACCGACATGTTTCCGGTTTGTGCGGCTAAAGATGCAATCATTCCGTAAATATCGCCAAAGTACGCTCCTAACGAAGAAAATTCCTCGAGTGTCGAAGGAACCGTAAGCATATATGTGCCTGATATTTTTCCACTAACCTGAGGTAAACCTATTGCGGTAGTTTCCCAAATTTTCTTTTTGGCAATTTCGAGGTCGAGTTTTGCATTTTTGACATTTGCACTATTCTCTTTTGCGTAATCAATAGCTTGTTGCAAAGCAAAACTGCTCTGAGCTTGTTCTTGCGAAAAACTGGTTGTTGCAAATTGAAAAATAAACATCAAAACGACTGATGTTAGGTTGATTTTATTCATTGTGATTTTCGTTTTTTAATAAATCTTCAAAAATTTTGATTCCTTTTTCGTTGGCTATACCACGTATGTGATAGGTAAAAATTTCTTTGGTAAATTGTGGTGAAGTAAATTCGTTGATTGTAAAATATTTGTTTTCTATTAAGCTATCAATTCTCGAAACGTGAAGTTTTGCAATAATTACTTCATCCATTTCTTTTCGATAAATACCTTCAATTTTTCCCTTTTTTAGATTTGCTAAAATAGCGTTGTGAATTTTTCCTCTACGTATTTTAATCATCTCATTGTGAGTTTCGGGATAATATTTTCTTAAATCATAAAACATTGCAGGATTGTAATCTTTTAACATTTGATTTACGTGTTTATTTACATAAATTAGTTCCTCAATTGCATTCAAATGTTCGCTCAAAAAAATTGTTTCGTGCGATTTATTATCCAAAACTTCTGCAACAAACTTTTTTACCAAATCGTTTTTGTCGGTAAAATAGTTATATAATGTTTTTTTCGAAACCGACAATTCGCGAGCAATGTCGTCCATTGTAACGCTTTTTATTCCATATTTTTGGAATAATTCGGCAACTTTCGATAAAATATTTTTTCTATTTTCTTCCATGCTGCAAATATATACAAAAATACTTTGGAAACTATTTTAATGTAAATAGTTTTTAAAGTTTTAACAAAAATTGTCGTTTTTGTGGGTATATGAAAAATGTTTTGTACATTTATAAAAATAACCAGTACCTTTTGGTGTATGTATAAAAGAGTTAACAGCCATTATAAACACTCAACTATGAGGCAATTTAAGAAAATAGAGTTATTACCGTTGACAGACTTCGCAAATTTGGATATTCACGTTGTTGACGAGAAACATTTTGACCTTACTAAATTAGGAATCAGTCAAGAAGCAACAAAAGAGCTATTATCTAAAATTTATTCGATTGCGAGTAAATCACCAGGAGTAATAATTGCAAGTAAAGTTGGCGATAGAAATTTTGTAAACACTCAAGTTAAGACATCGAGAGACAAGAAAAAATTATTTACTTTCCCTGAACCAAACCCAATTTGTATCTACTACAAATCTGCAAATGAGCACTTAGAAAAATCCTATTCAATAAAAAATAAACTTTACGCCGAAGAACAGCATTTTAACATAGATTATCATTACGAAAGTTTCATTGAATATTTTCAAGAGACTTCGGAGGGAATTATTCTATTAAGTACAACTATAGAGGGATTTATAAATCAATTATTGGAGGACAATTTAGAACTGACTATTGACGGCTCATTAAAAACAAAAAGCGAAATAGAATGGTGTGACATAAATACTAAACTTAGACAAGTAATTCCACAATTGACAGGAATCGATTTCCAACAAACAAATGGGAAAGATTATGACAATATTTGTCTGATTATTGAATTAAGAAATGACCTTATTCACTTAAAGAGAAGTATAAAAGCTAATGTGACTAATTACCAGTTATTATTTAAACAACTTACGGAACTTGACCATATTGCTTGTTCTGACAGTATTTTTACATTTATAAACACGATTATTCCTAATTATCTTATTGAGAGGGAATAACGGCTGTTAGTCGAGTAGGAAAAGGGGAATTTCACCCCTAAACCTCTCTCAAAACCGTACGAGAGGTTCTCTCATACAGCGGTTCGATTTGCGTACAAATTTGCTCTTTGCATCAAAATATGTTTTCTAGTAATTTAAAATAAGGCTAGTAATACCAATTGCCAATAGTATAAAGATTAGAAATAAGCCTCTAGCTTTGTTTAGTAGTTAATTATCAGGCAGTTATGCTTGAGTTAGATAGATTCTATTTCCATATGACATTTTTAGATTCCCTTTTTCAAGGGAATGTGCCTCAAAAAATTACCACATACCCGCAAAAGCGGGTATCTTATTTTTAAATTGTGTCGGTCACATTGAATCGTAATTGGTATTACACATTAATATTAAGACAACAATAAAAGACCGTGCTATATATATATAATTTTTCATGCAAATAGATTTAAGGTGTTATAGTTACTTCTTGTAATTGTATTGATATTGTTTCCCTATTCTCTCACAAGCGTCGGCTTGTGATTTTTATTATTGTAGCAACTCAACATTTATCATTCCTTTTTGTTCAACATAATCTAAAGCACTACTATATACATAATCTTCAGCATTGTTAACTATTCTAGCAACAAACTTACAGCTCACAAGCGGACGCTTGCGAGAGAGGGGGATTGTTTTAGTTCCGAAATTTATTTTACACCTTTTAACATAGGAACAAAAGAAAAATTACCGAAAGTTCTTTTTTCAAAATTTACTTCATCAATTTTTTTAATCCAAGTCATAATCTGCTTATCATTTTCACCAACAGGTGCTACCAGAACACCTCCGATTTTTAATTGATTTAGTAATTCGGTTGGAATAATAGGTGCTCCAGCAGTAATTAAAATTTTATCAAATGGACTGTAAGTTGGCTTACCCTCATACCCATCTCCATAGAAAAAATGTGGATTATATCCGAGTTTTGGAAGAAGATTCATGGCCAATATATGTAATTCATGGATACGTTCAATAGTATAAACTTTTGCTTCCATTTCGATTAAAACAGCTGTTTGATAACCAGAGCCTGTTCCAACCTCTAAAACTTTATCGAATTTTTTGAGTTGCAATAATTGTGTTTGAAAAGCAACGGTATATGGTTGAGAAATGGTTTGCCCTGAAGAAATAGGATACGCCTTATCTATGTATGCTAGATTTTCGAGATCTTCCATAAACAAATGGCGAGGAACCCTTCCAATTGCAGCAAGAACGCTTTCATCGACAATTCCTTTTTTTTTAAGTTCTTCGACCAGCCGTTGCCTTTTTCCTTTATGTTGATAAGTATCTAATGACATATTCTGTAATTGCAAATTTAGCAAACGTGCAATTTAAACCTATGTATATTAGCGAAATAGTATTAAAACTTTTCAACGTAAAATCGTTGATAAATTATAAGTTGATATAAAAATTAACAAAATATTATAGTTTAGATTTGTGATATAACACAATAAAGCATTAAGAATGTTGAAAATTGGAGTATTTGGGGTAGGTCACTTAGGGAAAATTCATATTTCGATCTTAAAAAGAAATAAAAATTTTGAGTTGGTTGGATTTTACGATTCGGATAAGGTAAAAACGAAAGAAGTTGAAAAAGAATTCGGAATCAAGGCATTTAGCGACCCCGACGAATTAATTTCAGCCGTTGATGCAGTCGATATTGTTACGAATACAATAGCACATTATAATTGTGCAGTAGATTCAATAAAAAAAACAAAACATGTTTTCATCGAAAAGCCTCTAACATACACGGTTGAAGAGGCTGCAAGTTTGATAAAATTTGCCCAAGAAGCAAACGTAAAAATTCAAGTTGGACATGTTGAGCGTTTTAACCCTGCATTTAATGCCGCAAAATCGTATATTCAAAATCCAATGTTTATCGAAACGCATCGATTAGCCCTATTTAACCCAAGAGGGACAGATGTTTCGGTTGTGCTTGATTTAATGATTCATGACATAGATATTGTATTGAGTACTGTAAAATCGAATGTAAAAAAAATAAGTGCAAGTGGAGTTTCTATTGTAAGTTCTTCGCCCGATATTGCTAATGCCCGATTAGAGTTTGATAATGGCTGTGTTGCAAATTTAACAGCAAGTCGAATCTCATTAAAAAATATGCGAAAAAGTCGATTTTTTCAGAAAGACGCATACATATCGGTAGATTTTCTCGACAAAAAAACAGAAGTAATTCGTATAACAGATGTTCTGGGCGAGCCAGACCCATTAGCCATAAATGTAGATTTGGGTGAAGGTCGTGGCATAAAACAAATCAATATCGAAAAGCCAGAAGTTGTTCTGAACAACGCCATTGAAGACGAATTGAATAGTTTTTTCGATGCCATTGTTAACGATAAAAATCCGTTGGTTAGTGCAGAAGATGGTTTTAATGCATTGAATGTTGCACATGCCATTTTAGATAAAATGAAAACGACGGTAAATCAATCCTAATTTTTTGATTAAATTTGGCAATATTTTATTTATTTATCCGTTAGCTGTAACGAGTTAAAAATGAATCAACATTTAATGCGAATAATTTACTTTTTCCACATTATATTTTTACTTTTTTTTTCTTTAGAAAGTTGCGACATCATCAATCCAGATGAGACTATTCCAGCTACGATAACAATTGATAGCTTTATTGTTTCGTCAGATATTCTGACTCAAGGTTCAAATTCAAGCAAGATAACCGATGTTTGGATAAATATTGACGGAAATCTGCAAGGAATTTACGAGCTTCCGGCAACTTTTCCTGTGCTTGAAACTGGAGACCGAGCATTAATAATTCGTGCAGGAATAAAAAACAACGGAATAGCCGCAAGCCGCGAAATATATGAATTTTACAATTGGGAAGAAATGGATATAACCCTTACTTCGGGTGAAAATAAACATATAACCCCTCAAATTTCATATAAAGACAACCTTAACTTTATGTTAATTGAAGATTTTGAAGATCCTGGATTAAAATTCGTAACAACAGAAAAAAGCGATACCGATTTAATTCATTCGAATATTGATGTTTTCGAAGGTTATCGTTCAGGAATGATTGTACTTGATTCAAATCATACTTTTTTTGAATGCAAATCGTACGACTCGCTGTTTTTGCCAGTAAACATGACAAAAGTTTACGTTGAAATGGATTATAAGTCGGATTTAGATTTGAATTATGTTGGCAACAATCAGTTTGCTGTTGGAATTTTTGCAACTACAAGTACTAGTGTTATTCAAGATCCTGTTATCTATTTGAATGAAACTGGAGGAAAATGGAATAAAATATACATTGACTTGACTGATTTTTTGAATGAATATCAGACAGCTTTGTATTTTCATTTATTTATAGGAGCAAACAAAGAAAAAAGTTTTCCCGATGCTCAAATTAGCATCGACAACATTAAAGTTATCACATATCAAGATGAATAAAAGACTAGATACTTTTTTGTACGTATTTTTCGATATACTATCGTCAACATTAGCATGGACGTTATTTTTTATTTTCAGAAAAATATATGTTGAACCTCAAAAATTTGGATATGATATTCCCGTTTATTTTGATAAAAGTTTTTACTTAGGCTTGGTTTTTATTCCATTGTTTTGGGTGCTTTTATATTACACAAACGGATATTACAAGAAAGTATATCGACGCTCACGACTTAAAGAATTAGGGCAAACTATTTTACTAACTCTTATTGGGGTTGTGTTAATATTTTTCATGCTCATTCTCGACGATACTGTTTATTCGTACAAAACCTATTATTTTTCATTTTCAACTTTGCTTGGACTACATTTTGTGCTGACATATATTCCAAGAATTATACTTTCGACTAGAATAATACATAAAATTCGAGAAAAAACAATATATTTTAACACGCTAATAATAGGAAGCAACGAAAAGGCCTTAAACTTGTTTCTTGAATTCGAATCAAAAGAAGAATCAACTGGGAACAATTTTGTAGGCTTTATCAGTATTCACGATAAAGAAGAATATCTACTAGGAAGCAATCTGTCTCATTTAGGAAAATTATCTGCCATAAAAGAAATTATTGCTGAAAAAAAAGTCGAAGAAGTTGTTGTTGCCATTGAATCATCGGAACACGATGAGATAAATAAAATAATTCAAATTCTTGACGAAACAAATGTGATTATTAAGGTAATTCCCGATATGTACGATATTTTAACAGGCTCGGTTAAAATGTCGAATATATTTGATGCTCCACTTATTCAAATATCTCACGATTTGATGCCTGCATGGCAAGAAAATTTAAAACGAGTAATTGATGTTTTTGTTTCTATTTTGGCATTGACGGTTTTTTCTCCGGTTTATTTAGCTCTAATAGTTGGAGTAAAAATGTCGTCGAAAGGTCCAATTTTTTATAGTCACGAACGAATCGGGATTTACGGTAAACCATTTATGATTTACAAATTTCGGTCAATGTTTGTAGGCTCAGAACAAAATGGACCAGCTTTATCGAGTAAAAACGATAGTCGAATTACACGATTTGGTTTGTTTATGCGAAAGACTCGATTAGACGAAATGCCTCAATTTTACAATGTGCTTAAAGGCGATATGTCGTTGGTTGGTCCTCGACCTGAACGTCAGTACTTTATTGATCAAATTGTGCAACGAGCACCTCATTATTTTCACTTACAGAAAGTTAGACCAGGAATTACCTCTTGGGGGCAAGTAAAGTACGGATATGCCGAAAATGTTGACCAAATGATTGAACGATTAAAATACGATATAATTTATATCGAAAATATGTCGTTGTATGTCGATTTTAAAATTATGATTTATACCATTTCAATAATTTTAGGAGCAAAAGGAAAATAAGCAACCCACAATACTTTGTATGAAAAACGATATCAAATTTGCCGTAATTTTAGCTGGTTGTGGCGTTTATGACGGAGCCGAAATACACGAAGCAACATTTACGTTGTATGGAATCGCAAAACATGAAGCAAGCTATGATATTTTTGCTCCTGACATTGAACAGTATCATGTTGTGAATCATTTATCGGGGCAGGTCAGCTCGGAAAAACGTAATGTGCTTGTTGAATCAGCACGAATTGCGAGAGGCAATATAAAACCGACTTCGGAACTTTTGGAAAAAAATTACGATGCTGTTATTTTTCCTGGAGGATTTGGGGTTGCCAAAAATTTATCGGATTTTGCCTTTATAGGAGAAAAATGTTCTGTTAACGAAGAAATCGCTACCATAATTAAACAATTTCATTCTAATAAAAAACCTATTGGAGCTTTATGTATTTCGCCAGTAATTGTTGCCAGAGTTCTTGGAAACATCGATGTAACTATTGGAAACGATACAAATACCGCAAGTGCTATTAAATCATTCGGGGCAAATCACATCGAAACCAAACATGGAGAAGTTGCCATTGACAAGATTCATAAAATTTTTACGACTCCTTGTTACATGCTAGATTCAAGCATTGTACAAATTGCCGAAGGTGCTGAAAATATTGTGAAAGCGATGATAGTAACCATTAATAGATAGGACTTTTGAATTGGCGTGCGTTTGACTGTGTTCTATTTGTAAAATCCAAATCTGAATGGTAAATAACTGTAAACCTACACATTGTCATTTCGGCGATAGGAGAAATCAAAATATGACCGAACTATTAATACCAATTACGATTCAATGTGGCCGACACAATTTAAAAATAAGATTCCCGCTTTTGCGGGTATGTGGTAATTTTTGAGGCACATTCCCTTGAAAAAGGGAATCTAAAAAATCACATATGTGTCATATGGAAATAGAATTGGTATAATTTTACAAATCATCGAAAAGCAATTTTGATATTTCCCAAAATGTTGAATCTCGCCAAAAATGTTTAAATCGAAGCTTCTTCGGTTTTACTCGAATCTTCTACCAGTGAAAGCAAGTCGTTTAATTCTTTTTTTGTAAATGCTCGATACTTTCCGACTTCAAGATTTCCGAGCGAAATATTCATAATTCGTGTTCGTTTCAGATTTACTACATCGTATCCAAGATATTCGCACATTCGCCGTATTTGACGATTTAACCCTTGTGTAAGAATAATGTTGAATGTGAAATTATTTAGTTGACGAACGTCGCATTTTTGAGTTACTGTATCCAGAATGGGAACTCCGAAACTCATTTTTTTGATAAAATCGTTGGTAATGGTTTTGTTAACGGTTACGATATATTCTTTTTCGTGATTATTTTTTGAACGAAGAATTTTGTTTACAATATCGCCGTCGTTTGTCAAAAAAATTAAGCCTTCGCTCATTTTATCGAGTCGTCCTACCGGAAAAATTCGTTCAGGATAGTTAAGGTATTTAATTATATTTCCTTTCACACTTATGTCGGTTGTGCAGGTAATCCCAATCGGTTTATTAAATAGTAAATAAATATTATCAACTGTTTTATTTATAACTTTTCCGTTTATGCTAATAACATCATTTTCATTTACTTGTAGTCCGATAGTTGCTTTTGTTCCATTTACCCAAACCTTGCCTTCTTCAATAAATTTGTCGGCATTGCGGCGAGAGCAAAATCCAGTTTCCGAAATGGCTTTATTGAGTCGTTTCATGTTTGATTTCTTTTTTTCGATTATCAAAAAATTGATAAAGGAGTACACCAAGCATAATTAGTCCCATTCCCGATAATTCTTTAATCGAGAGCGTTTCGCCCAGAGCCAAATATGCAAAAAAAGCAGCAAATACTGGTTCGAGTGAAAAAACCAAGGCAACTTTAACCGAGCTTACATATTTTTGAATCCAAACCGAAACAAAATAGCAAAACAATGTTCCTACAAGCCCCAAATACAATAAGGCAAGCGTTGATTTTGTTGATAAAACAACATCAGTATCGCTGATTAAAAAAAATCCGATTAAGCTAAATAGCGTGCTGAAAAAAAATTGATACATGATTAATGGCATCACGGCAGTTTTTTGTACAAATTTACCCGCCGAAACAATGTGAAGGGCGTAAGCTGCAACCGTTATAAGCGTTATTAAATCCCCAATATTGAAATCGGTTTCAACGTCGTATGTAAGCAAAAACAATCCAAAAAATGTTATCAAAATCGAGAAAATCCCATTTCGAGACATTTTTTCTTTAAAAAACAACAATAAAATAAACGGAACTACCACAACTGCCGAGCCTGTAATAAAAGCACTATGCCCCGAACTAGTATATTTTAATCCTATGGTTTGCGAAATGTAAGTCCCGAATAACAGAAATCCAATAATTCCGCCTTTTATGATAGCGTCTTTGTTAAAAAAATTTCTGCGGTCTTTGTAAAACACATAAAAAATCATCGGGATGGTTGCCAATAAATTCCGAACAAATACCAAAAAGTATTCGTCAACACTGGCAACGGTATCTTTTACAATAAAAAATGTCGAGCCCCAAACAATCGTAACTAAAACGAGCCAAAACAAATACATTTAGCGATAAATTGTCTGATTTCTATCGGGACCAAGCGAAACAATTGTAATAGGAACTTCTAACTCTATTTCAAGATATTTTATATAATTTTTTAATTCTGTCGGCATTTCGACTTCCGATTTAATGTTGGTTGTATCGGTTTTCCAGCCTTTAAAATCCTTGTAAATAGGTTTTATTTCATCGCTTAATTCGTAAGGAATGGTTTTCGAAATATTTCCATTTATGTCGTATGCTGTGCAAACTTTTATCGTGTCAAATTCGTTCAATACATCGGCTTTGGTCATAATTAATTGAGTAACCCCGTTAATCATAATTGAGTATTTCAAAGCAGGAAGGTCAATCCAGCCGCATCTACGCGGACGACCTGTTGTGGCACCAAATTCATGACCTATTTGTCGCAATTTTTCTCCGGTTTCCTCCAACAGTTCAGTTGGAAAAGGTCCGCTTCCAACTCGTGTGCAATACGCTTTAAAAATTCCAAAAACTTCACCGATTTTTTGCGGAGCAATTCCGATTCCAGTCAAAGCTCCTGCCGTAACCGTATTCGACGAAGTTACAAACGGATAGGTTCCAAAATCAATGTCCAACATTGTTCCTTGAGCTCCCTCTGCCAATATTTTTTTATTTTCTTTCAATAAATTATTGACAAAATATTCGGAATCCACAATTTTTAGGGTTTTAATCAATTCAATTCCTTTAAACCATTCTTTTTCAAGTTCTTCAAGTTCGAACGCAAAATTTAAAAAGTTAATTAAATCAATATGTTTTTGCTTTAACGAATTGTATTTTTCGATAAAATTTGGAGTTAAAATATCGCCGATTCGCAAGCCGTTTCGGGCAATTTTGTCGGTATAAGTTGGTCCAATTCCCTTTAGCGTTGAGCCAATTTTGGCTTTCCCTTTGGCATTTTCTTGTGCAGCATCAAGAATTCGATGCGTGGGAATGATTAAATGAGCTTTTTTCGAAATATATAATTTTTGACTTACATCAACCCCAAGTTTGTTAATTGCCTCAATTTCTTTTTTCAAAATAGCCGCATCAATCACAACTCCGTTTCCTATCACATTAATAGAATTTTTATGAAAAATTCCCGACGGAATTGTATGCAAAACGTGTTTTATATTGTTAAATTCCAGCGAATGTCCTGCGTTTGGACCGCCCTGAAATCGTACAACTGAATCATATTTTGGGGTAATGGCATCAACTATTTTTCCTTTACCTTCGTCTCCCCATTGAAGACCTAATAAAACATCTACTTTCATGTGTTTTTGTATTAAAAAAATCATTTATAAACGGCTTGACAAGGTAATAATTTTTTGTTTTTTTTATCAATGATGTTAATAAGAATTAAAAAATCCCTTATTGCGAAATAAGAGATTCTTTTTTATACAATGTTTCAACAATTTTTATTTTTTACATTCCTTGCAAATGCCATATATGTAAAGCGAATGATGCGAAATTGTAAAATCGGATTGCTGAGCAGCAGAATTTTCAATTTCGTGTATTCTTGGGTCACAAAATTCATTTACTTTTCCGCAAATAGTACAAATTAAATGATCGTGTTGTTTACAATGATATGCCTTTTCGAATTGAGCAATATTTTTTCCGAACTGATGTTTAATCACAAGATTACATTCGAGTAAAAGCTCAATTGTGTTGTACAGCGTTGCTCGGCTAACCCTGTAATTTTTGTTTTTCATCATTATGTACAGCGTTTCAATATCGAAATGCGTATCGCGGGAATAAATTTCGTCTAAAATGGCAAATCTTTCCGGCGTTTTTCGATGTCCATTTCTTTCAAGATAATCGATAAAAAGATTTTTAACACTGCTCTTTGTTTCTTCGTTAATCATAGTTGTATTTTTTCTGAAATAAAGATATACACTAAAAATGAATCTTGCAATTTTTATTTAGAATAATTAAAAACGATTTTAAAATTCTTAAAAACAACTAAATGTGTACACAATTACCTTAATGTTTTAAAAAAATGATACCAATTACGATTCAATGTGACCGACACAATTTAAAAATAAGATACCCGCTTTTGCGGGTATGTGGTAATTTTTTGAGGCACATTCCCTTGAAAAAGGGAATCTAAAAAAATCACATATGTGTCATATGGAAATAGAATTGGTATGATTTCGTTTTTGTTAAAATATCAATCTATTTTCCTTGAAAAAAATACGTAAACAACTAAAAATCAAATATATTTTATAAATTTTTTCAAGAATTAGTTTAAATTTGTTCTTTTAAGCTATATTTACAAGCATATTGAAACATTGTACCATGATAATTCGTACAAAAGCAGAATTTATTAAAATGAACTTAAACTTACTGAATATGAATGCGTTCAGAACAATTATATCCATAGCCATAATTTTTATTTTTACTGCTTCTTCTATTGCTCAAGAAAGATTTTGGGTAAATGGTAGCGGAAATTGGAACGACCAGTCACACTGGTCAATACAAAGTGGAGGGGTCGGCGATGCATCTATCCCTACAAAATTAAACGATGTAATTTTCGACGAAAACTCTTTTTTTTCTGATGGCAATGTTGTTGATTTCGAAACCAATATTGAATGCAAATCCTTTGTTTGGAACTCAAGAAATAATTATTTGCTTTCATCGGTAGAGAATAGCCTTTCGATTTTTGGAAAAAAATTCTATTCTGAATCAAATACTTTTGCCGAGTTTTTTGGAACAATTGCATTTAAAAATATTTCAGATGAACTACGCTTTTCAGTTGGAGGAACAATATCTGGTTCGATTCTTTTCGAAAATTGCAATTCTATTTCGATTGACAAAAATTTAACCGTATACGGGTATATTCAAAATTTAAACTCCACAATCAATAATAATTCCACAATTCAATGTAAAACATATTATACCGACACCGAAAATGATTTTAATATCTCAGCCTCCCAAGTGATTAATTCCACTGAGCTAGTTAATAACTCTTCAGATAGAGCCGTTTTTTCAATATCTTTATTATCAACAACTCCATCTTGCCCAGGTTTGGATAACGGAACAATTACAATTGACATTTCGGGTAGTCCCACGTATCCAGTTATTCTTCGATTATATCATGCTACTTTATGTCCTTTTGCTACCCCTTGCGTTCTTGATACGCTTGATGCAGTTGATTTTCCGCACACAATTACAGGAGTTGAAGGTTCTGCCACTGGATATTCGGTACGGGTAACTGATGGCGATGCCAGTTCAAAAACTATTAACAACATTGGAGTAGTTAACCAAAGCCCAATGGAGATTAATCAAGATTTGATGGTTGAGCCTCTTTGCTCTGGAAACTCAAATGGGAAAATTTATTTGATTGACATTGGTAATGCAACATACCCTGTTAATTACGTATGGACAGGAGGAACAACTGGAGTTGCTGACATTGGTGATTCGGTAAAAATCGAAAATATTCCGTCGGGAAATTATTTTGTAACAATTGTTGATGATAATGGATGTGAAACCGAATTTGAATATAATCTCGGAGAACCAATTGTACTTACTGCCTCAATCTCGTCAGCAAACATAACATGTAACGGAGATAACGACGGAACTGCTTCTGCTAGCGGAACAGGAGGAATAACACCATATACTTACGAATGGTCTCCCGGCGGAGATATTACCCAAAATATATCAGGCTTATCGGCCGGAACGTATTACGTAACTGTTTTCGATCAAAATAATTGTCAAGCAGTAGATTCTGTTGATGTTATTGAACCTGATGCTATTTCGTTACTAATGTCAAAAACCGATGAAACTTGCGGTGGAGCTTGCGATGGAACAGCAACTGCAACCCCAAGCGGAGGAACAACTCCATATTCTTGGTTATGGGGCGGAGGACAAGCAACACAAACAATTTCCAGTTTATGTGAAAATACGTATAATGTTACAGTTAGCGATGCTAATGGTTGCGATGTAAATTCAAGTATAGATATTGATGCTCCTGCAAGTGTTGTAATTAATATTACTTCACAAACAAATATTCGATGTTATGGTGAAACCAATGGAGCTATTAATATTACAGCCTCTGGAGGAACTCCCGGATATACATATGATTGGGGCAGTGGTGTTACCGATGAAGATAGAATTAATTTAACTGCCGGGATTTACACCGTAACGATTTATGATTCACATAGTTGTTCCGAAAGTTTACCAATAACTATCACACAACCCGATTCCCTAATTGTTTCAACTGCGGGAACTGATCCAACTTGTAACAATGGTGCAAATGGCGAAATTACAGCTACCCCAACAGGGGGAACGTCTCCTTTTACGTATTCATGGAGTTGTACAGGTCAAACAAGTCAAACAATTACAGGACTTTCTGCTGGTGCTTGTACGGTAATCGTTACCGACGATAGCCTTTGTACCGCAACAGAAACAGAAATGTTAGACAATCCACCTGCTCTAAACATTGTTGTTTCAAAAACTCCTGTTACTTGTAATGGCGACTGTGATGGAACTGCTACTTTAGCACCAAGTGGAGGAACAAGCCCTTATACTTACGAATGGGACGATTTGCAAACAGCCCAAATGGCTACGGGTTTATGTGTAGGGCTTCACTCATATACCGTTACCGATAATAATGGTGCCGGATGTTCTACCACAGGTTCTGTAAATATTTTAGGACCAACTGCAATCTCTGTCAATATAACATCAGCCGATGTTTCGTGTTTTGGGGATTGTGATGGAACAGCAACAGCTGTTGCTTCGGGAGGAAATGGAGGTTTTTCCTACATATGGTGCAACGGACAAACTCTTCAAACAGCAACAGGACTGTGTGCCGGAACTTGCGACGTAACCGCTACCGATATTTTGGGCTGCGAAGGAAATGCAACCGCTACCATAAACGAACCCGATGAAATTGTCATAACCGAAACCATTACGAATGTTTCATGTGCAGGCGATACGGATGGCGAAATATCCATTAGTATGACAGGAGGAAGCACTCCTTATACCTATTTTTGGTACACAATTTCTGGAGGAACAGGGATTCTTCCCTTCAATCAAAATCAAACAGGGTTGAGCGAGGGAACCTTCGTGGTTAATGTCGAAGATGCTTCTGGTTGTATCGCCAAAGATACGTTTGAAGTTTCTCATAACTCATCCTTGCCTCCTGCTACCGTTGATGTAACCGATGTTCTTTGTAACGGTGAAAGCACTGGTTCTATTAATGTAACATTAATAGGTGCTACTAGCCCTACGTATAGCTGGTTGCCTGGTGGCGAAACCACACAAGATTTGAATAATATTCCTGATGGAAACTACTGTGTTCATATAGAGGATAACGGTTGTGCATTCGACACCTGCCTGATTGTTGCAGAGCCTATTGCATTATCGCTGGTAACTACACCGACAAATCCAGGCTGTAGTGGAATATGCGACGGCTCTATTGTTGCATCTCCATCAGGCGGAGTTACTCCATATTCTTACGATTGGAGTCCTAATGGACCACCATATACAGGAGATGGCTCTAATACATATTCTGATTTGTGCGACGGAACATACAACGTAACGGTAAGTGACGTTAACGGTTGTGAAATCACAGGTTCAGAAACCTTGGTCGAGCCGGGGGGAATGAGTTTTAATCCGCTTGTTAGCGACCCTCTTTGTATGGGGTCAAGCGATGGTTCAATCGAACTAAATGTTTCGGGAGGAATTACTCCTAGAACCTATATTTGGTCTCCTGATGGTGAAACTACTGAAGATATTTCAGGAAAACCTGCAGGAAACTATTGCGTAACCGTAACTGATGCAGGAGGTTGTCCAAAAGATACTTGCATTACATTAACTGACCCAGCAGGAATGGATGTTTCTGTCGGAACTCCATCGGCTTTCTTAATTGATGCTTCAACCGAAATTGAAGTTTGTTTCACAGCAACACACACCTACGTTTCTGATTTAGGATATTATTTAATTGCTCCTGATGGTACAACGCTGGAGTTATCTAAAGCACCTGTTACCGCTTGTAATTCAGATCATAATGTTGAAGATTTATGCTTCTCGACTACTGAAGTAACGCCTTTAAATGTTTGCAATACCTCATTACCAACTCCGTTAACAGGAAACTTTGCTTCATCAAACTCATGGAATATTTTCTATGGAATGGAACCGGGTCAAGGAAATTGGGCTGTTCAAATTTATGATTGTTATGGAGCAGATATCGGTTTTTTAACACACGCAACCATGAGATTTACCGGAAACACAGTAAACGGGTCTGTTACGTATTTTTACGATTCGGGAGTTATCGCATCTAATATAAACGATAATTCATGCGATGCTCTTTTGGCTTCCATTTTTAAAGCTCCGGTAAATTTTCAAGTCAGTTGTTTTGGCGATTGCGATGCTACCATTTTTGCAAATACTACGAATGGTGTTGCCCCATATACATACGAGTGGGACGATGCATTATCAAGTACAAACGATACGCTGTATAATTTGTGTGTCGGTATTTACAATGTTACCGTTACCGATGACAATGGTTGTCAAGGAACTTCTGTAGCAACTATTACCGAACCTCTTCCGCTAACTTCTGGAATTAGTTCGACCATCGAAATTTGCTCCGGTCTTTGCGACGGAACTGCAACCGTAAATCCTTCGGGCGGAACTCCTCCATATTCAATTTTGTGGAACGATAATCAAACTACAACCACCGCAACCGGATTATGTTCAGGAGTCTATACGGTTACCATTACCGATTCACGGTTGTGTACATTCGATACAACCATAACCATTGGTGTAAACAATGCTATTGTTGTAACCGAAACAAAAGTTAATCCTACCTGTTATTACGATACTGATGGCTCGGTTACACTTAATGTTTCAGGGGGAACAACACCATATAGTATTGAATGGTGGAATGGAAATACGTCTAATTCGGCAAGTGGTTTGTCTGGAGGTAGCTATTGTTATACTGTAACAGATGATAATGGCTGTTTTATAGAAAATTGTGCTGTTCTTACAGCTCCCGATACAATACGTTTTAACGCAACGGTATCTGAACTTGAATGTTATGGCGATAATGACGGACAAATAAGTATATTGGTTACTGGAGGAATAGGAATTCCTACTTATACATGGAATCCGAATGTTTCGGTAACGAATACGGCGTCAAGTTTGGGTGGAGGAACTTATGAGTTTATTTACACTGATGGAAACGGTTGTACAAAAGATACTATTATAATACTAAATGAACCAAGCGAAATTACATTTGATGTTACGCTACAATTCCAAACTTGTCCAAGTACGTGCGATGGTTATGCAGAAATTGGAAATATTTCAGGAGGAAATTCCCCATACAATATTGAATGGGAAAATGGTGAATCGGGCTTTTCGGCAATTGCCTTGTGCGTTGGCGATACAATTGTCCATGTCGAAGACGTTAATGGATGTTTTGTTGATAGCACAATAACAACTACATCGCCAACCGAATTAATTATTACAGAAACCATTATTGATGCATCTTGCGGCGATTCAAACGGAGAAATTCATGTTGTAGTTTCGGGAGGAGTTTCTCCTTATTATTATACATGGAGTTCGGGAGGATCTGGAGATGGAACACCAGATTATATAAATTTAGATGCTGATAACTATACGCTTACGCTTACAGATGATTATGGTTGCGTAAATCAAGAATCATATTCGGTTAGTAATCTGGGGGGACCAACAGTTACAATAGAAAATCAACAAGCTCCTTCTTGTGATGGTGTTTGTGATGGAGTAGTTACGATTTCTATTTCAGGTGGGGTTACTCCATACGATATTCAATGGTCAAATTTTGATTCTGACTTAATTGCGGAAGATTTATGCGATGGCGTTATAAGCGTTGAGGTTACCGGAGACGATGGATGTATAGGAACCGAATCGGTTAATCTTGTTGCTCCTATTGCTCTTGCTCTTTCTTTTTCAAAATCAGATTTGTCTTGTTATCAAAGTGGAGATGGAAGAGATACCGTTTTTGTTATTGGAGGAACTCCTCCTTATACGTATAGTTGGAGCAATGGGAATAGCTCAGATATTGCTACCGAACTAGACACCGGACAAGTATGTGTAACAGTTACTGATTTTAATGGATGTCTGGCTATTGCATGTGATGCAATTTCTCAGCCAACAGAATTAATTGCCTCTATTACAGCACAAACCGATGCGACTTGTTTTGGTGGAAATGATGGTAGTTTAACGGTTACCGTAAGTGGTGGAATACCAAACTACAACTATGCTTGGTCTGAAAGTACTATCGTTAACAATAGCCCTCTTACAACAAACACAATTAACAATTTAATTGCAGACAATTACGATGTAACTGTGTCTGATGACAATGGTTGTCAAGATATTGCAACAGCAACTATAACAGAAGGAAGTGAAATTATTATTTCTGGAGTTGTAACTAATGCAAATTGCGGAAGTTCTGATGGTTCCATAACGATCTCGATTGTTGGAGGTTCTTCTCCATACACGACAAATTGGAGTCCTATTGTTGGTTCTGGAACAGGAACAACATACCCAAATTTGTTAGCTGGACCATATACGGTAACTGTTGAAGATGTTGATGGTTGCACAAATGACGAAACTTTTAATGTAAGCGAAAACGGCGGACCGACCATAACAGTTGAAAATATATCAAATGTAAGTTGTAATGGTTTATGCGATGGCGAAGCGACAATTTCGGCAACAGGCGGCACAACACCATATACCATAGAATGGAGTTCATCAGCCAATACAGGAACAACCGAATCAAATTTATGTGCAAATACATATACCGTGAATGTAGAAGGAGCAAACGGATGTCAAAGTTCAGAAGTAATAGAAATTACTGCGCCTGACGAAATATCCTTAAGTTTTACAAGTACGAATGTAAGTTGTAATAGTTTGTGCGATGGACAAGCAACGGTATCGGTAAGTGGTGGTACGAGTCCATATTTAATAGAATGGTCAACTAGCTCAGGTTTATCGACCATAACAGGATTGTGTGCCAATGTATATTATGTAACCGTAAGCGATGACCATGGATGTACACAGGTTGACTCGGTAGAAATCACAGCCCCCGATGCAATAACCATCAATATAGTAAGCCAATCCGATGTCTTATGTTATGGACAGTGTAATGGCGAAGCTTTGGTAAGTATAATTGGTGGAACATCGCCATACGAAATAGAATGGGATAATTTAGAAATAGGCTCCAATGTCGATTCATTGTGTGCAGGAATAACAAACATACTTGTAACTGATGCAAATAGTTGTTCCGGTTCAGGTTCGGTAACCTTATCACAACCCGATTCAATCGTAATAAGTCCAACCATAACCAATGCAAGTTGCGGAAATAGTGATGGTTCAATATCCGTAGTTGTTTCAGGTGGCACAACTCCATACACATATAGTTGGACACCAACAAATGGAACAGGAGAAAACACATCAAGTTATACCGATTTATCATCTAGCATTTACAACTTGGATTTATCTGATGGCAATGGATGTCAAGAAACGTATGTCGGTTCAGTAAATGATATCGGCGGTCCTACCATTTCAGTCGATAACGTAAGCAATGTTTCCTGTTTTGGTTTATGCGATGGAGAAATAACAGTATCAGCAAGTGGCGGAACAACTCCATATACAATAAGTTGGAGTTCATCGGTAAATACAGGCTATACCGAATCCGATTTATGTGCAGGATTCCATACTGTTACAATTGAAGGTGCCAATGATTGCCAAAGTTCAGAAGTAATAGAAATTACTGCGCCTGACGAAATATCCTTAAGTTTTACAAGTACGAATGTAAGTTGTAATAGTTTGTGCGATGGACAAGCAACGGTATCGGTAAGTGGTGGTACGAGTCCATATTTAATAGAATGGTCAACTAGCTCAGGTTTATCGACCATAACAGGATTGTGTGCCAATGTATATTATGTAACCGTAAGCGATGACCATGGATGTACACAGGTTGACTCGGTAGAAATCACAGCCCCCGATGCAATAACCATCAATATAGTAAGCCAATCCGATGTCTTATGTTATGGACAGTGTAATGGCGAAGCTTTGGTAAGTATAATTGGTGGAACATCGCCATACGAAATAGAATGGGATAATTTAGAAATAGGCTCCAATGTCGATTCATTGTGTGCAGGAATAACAAACATACTTGTAACTGATGCAAATAGTTGTTCCGGTTCAGGTTCGGTAACCTTATCACAACCCGATTCAATCGTAATAAGTCCAACCATAACCAATGCAAGTTGCGGAAATAGTGATGGTTCAATATCCGTAGTTGTTTCAGGTGGCACAACTCCATACACATATAGTTGGACACCAACAAATGGAACAGGAGAAAACACATCAAGTTATACCGATTTATCATCTAGCATTTACAACTTGGATTTATCTGATGGCAATGGATGTCAAGAAACGTATGTCGGTTCAGTAAATGATATCGGCGGACCGACCATAACAGTTGAAAATATATCAAATGTAAGTTGTAATGGTTTGTGTGATGGCGAAGCGACGATATCAATCTCAGGTGGCACCACTCCGTATTCAATAGAATGGAGTTTGTCTGGCAATACAGGAACAACCGAGTCAGATTTATGTGCAAACACCTATACGGTAACAGTAGAAGGAGCCAATGGATGTCAAAGTTCAGAGGTTATAGAAATTACCGAACCCGACGAAATATCCTTAAGTTTTACAAGTACGAATGTAAGTTGTAATGGCTTATGCGATGGACAAGCAAGCGTATCGATTATTGGAGGAACAGGTCCATATTTTATAGAATGGTCAACTAGCTCAGGTTTATCGACCATAACAGGATTGTGTGCCAATGTATATTATGTAACCGTAAGCGACGATAATGGATGTACACAGATTGATTCAGTTGAAATTACCGCTCCAGATGAAATAACGATAAATATTATTTCACAATCCGACGCCTTATGTTATGGCGAATGCAATGGCGAAGCTTTGGTAAGTATAATTGGTGGAACATCACCATACGCAATTGATTGGGAAAACGGAGAAAATGGTACGAGTGCCGATTCATTGTGTGCAGGAATAACAAACATACTTGTAACCGATGCAAATACTTGTTCAGAGGTTGATTTTGTGAATATTGGAGAACCAGACGAAATTACGGTAACATTTGATATTATAAATTCTAATTGTAATCAAGCCGACGGAGCAATTGATGCAACTATTATTGGGGGACAAGCTCCTCTCGAATATCTTTGGTCAAGCGGAGAAACGACGGAAGATTTGCTTAATATATCGGCTGGAGCTGATACGCTCACAGTTACTGATGTTGCTGGATGTTTTGTAGCTGAAATTGCATTGGTTTCTGATGCAAATGCAGGAACAATTACTTTCGAAGATATTTTGCACAATCTCTGTTATGGAGATACTTCTGGTCAGGTGATTGCTGTGATAACTGGCGGTACTAGTCCGTTTGTTTACGACTGGGGAAGCGACAGTTTTAACGATTCTTTAGCTTATAATTTAGGTGCAGGAACTCATAATGTAATTGTTGAGGCAATTGATGGTTGTATATCAACAGCATCAGTTGATATTACAGAACCTTCAGAAATAAATATTTCAGGCACCCTTACCAATGTTTCTTGTTTTGGAGTATCTGATGGAAAAATTGTCTTGTCGATTTCAGGCGGTACAAGTCCATATACTGTTTTATGGAACAATGCTGAAATAACCACTACGATTACGGATTTAACCGCAGGAAGCTATTGCGTAACGGTAACTGACGATAACGGATGTCAAAAATCAGCTTGTTTTACGATTTCTGCTCCGTCTAGTGGAATATCAATAAGTTTCATCGCTCTTGATAACGAATGTTATGGTGTTAACGAAGGCGAAATAGATGCAATGATTTCGGGAGGAACTCCTCCATATACTTTTTTATGGAGTAGCGGAGAAACAACGGAAGACATTAATTCATTGTACGCAGGTGTTTACGTTGATTATGTTACCGATTCAATGGGTTGTATGTTTGTTGATAGCGTAGAGATTACTCAACCTGACGACATTGTATTAAGTTATAACATTGTTAACTCGCATTGTACATTCTCTGATGGCGAAATCACAGTAAGTGCAACAGGAGGAAACCCGGATTATACCTATCTGTGGGACTCAAATGCAGATGACCAAGTTGCGGCCCACGCAATTAACTTATCATCAGGCACTTATCAATTAACAGTTACTGATAATCTTGGTTGTGAAAAAGAAGGCTCAGCTTCAATTTCTGATGTCGATGCCGGAGTTATTACCTTTGAAAATGTTGTCCATAATCCTTGCTTCGGCGATACAATTGGTCAAGCGATTGCTGTTATTACCGGAGGAGCTTCGCCATATTTATATAATTGGAATTCAGACTTTAACGATTCATTGGCATATAATCTTGCTGCAGGAAATTACACAGTAACTATTACAGACTCGGGTTCTTGTGTAAGTATTAATTCGGTAACGATTACCGAACCAAACGTGTTAGATGTTTCATTTGCAATAACTGACGTTACTTGTTTTGGCTTAAATAATGGAAAAATTGTTGCTACTGTTACCGGAGGAACTTTACCATATTCATATACTTGGAATCCTAGTGGAAACACATCAACTATTTCAAGTTTAAGTGGAGACACATATTATTTAACGGTTGAAGATGCACACGATTGTCTCTTATCTGATAGTGCTTTAGTCATTGAACCACTTTCCGGTTTGACGAGCTCTATTATTGGGACAGGCGTTCTCTGTCCTTCAGAAAATAATGGGCAAGCGAATTTAACGGTGTCTGGTGGTACAACTCCATATTCTTTTGTTTGGACAAGTGGAGAATTTACCGAAGATGCAGATGAATTAACTTCCGGCTGGAACAATGTAACAATAACCGATGATAATGGTTGTACAAAAATTGACAGTATTGAAATATCATCTCCTCTTCCACTTTCTTTAGCAACTACAAATGTTTTAAGTTCTCATTGTACTTTTTCCGATGGTGCGGCTACGATTGTTGCCAGTGGAGGTACGCCTTCATACTCATACGAATGGTCAACAGGGCAAACTACTAATACGGTTGATACGCTTCATTCAGGAATCTATATGGTTACTGTTAGTGATTTTAATTCTTGCCGAGACTCTATAAATGTATTGATTAGCGACTTAGATGGATTTATCACATTTACAGATGTTCAACACAACCCTTGCTTTGGATATGAAATAGGCGAGGCAACGGCTGTGATATCTGATGCAACAGCTCCTTATACTTATAGTTGGACTCCTAACTTATATACGAATGCCGATAGTTCAACTTATTCAGACTTGCCTGCAGGTGTTTATTTTATCGAAATCTTAGATTCTTCAAATTGTTTAACGGTTGATTCAATTTATATCAATCAACCCGATTCAACCATTTTGACGTTTAATCCAACTAATCCAACTTGTTTTGGAATAGAAGATGGAAAAATAGATTTAACGGTTACGGGCTCTTCAACAAGTTTCTCATATTTATGGTCAAACGGAAAAGTTATTCAGGATATTTTTGATTTAGCTGAGGACACTTATACTGTTACAGTTACAGATGGTAATGGCTGCGTAAGCGTTGATAGCGTTAGTTTAGTTGAACCAACTATTTTGGAGGCTAGTCTTTTAAACACGGTCGATAATTTATGTTATGGCGATGCAAATGGAGTAATTAATCTAGCGGTTAACGGAGGTACGCCTCCTTATGAATTTGAGTGGTCGGATAATCAAACGTCGATTTCTGCAATTAATTTAACGGCAGGAAATTATGAAGTTACAGTTAGCGATGCTAATGGATGTTTTATAATTTTAGATACTGCCATTTATCAACCAGCCGAAATTTTGGCAACATTTACCAATAATTCTGCTTATTGTGGTTCTTGTGTAGGAGCTTCTTCTGTAAGTGTTTCAGGTGGAATTTCTCCTTATACTTACGATTGGTCAAACGATTCTACGAACTCTTCGATTAGCGGATTGTGTGTTGGGTTTTACCACTTAACGGTTACCGATGCAAATGCTTGTACATCAACCCAAACAATTGAAATTAATGACACATCAAGTGTTGCCGTTTCAATTATCGATTTGAATCCAATTAGTTGTAATGGCGTTTGCGATGCAAGTGTTACTGTTGAAGCCGATGGCGGTACAACTCCATACGTTTATACATGGTCTACACCAATAACGGATACTGGATTTTCCGCAGACTCTCTTTGTGCTGGAACATACTATGTAACCGTGGTTGACGATAGTTTATGTTCCGATGCTGCTGAAATCGTAATTCAAGACGTAAATGTATTAAGTGTTCAACTCATAACAAGTAATATAAGTTGTAATGGTTTATCTGACGGAAGCGTTTTCGCTTATATTACAGGAGGAACGCCGGATTACTCTGTTTCATGGTCAGTTACCGGAAACGACACAATTATTAGTAACCTTATAGCGGGAACTTATTACCTAACCGTTTCTGATGAAAACAATTGTACTTTTATTGATAGTACAGAGGTAATAGAGCCAATGGAACTAACAGCTTCTATTGTAAGTTCTGACGATGTTACTTGTTTTGGTTTATGTAATGGCTCGGCAACAATTTCTGTAGCAGGCGGAACATCTCCATATACATATTTGTGGGAAAATGATGAAACTAGTCAAACGGCAAGTGCTTTATGTGCAGGAATCATAAATGTTACGGTTACCGATGCAGGAACTTGTATTTACGCAGAGAATGTAACTATTCTTGAGCCTGCCGAAATCGTAGGAACTTTTAGTAATTTAACTCAGGTATCGTGTAATGGAGGAAACGAAGGAACTGCGACAATTTCAGTTACTGGCGGCACTTCTCCATATTCATATTTATGGAACGATGTGCTTCATCAAGATTCAACAACAGCAATCAATTTGGTTGCAGGATTATATACCGTTTCTGTTCAAGATTTTAACGGTTGTATTGATACAAGCATGATTGAAGTAATCGATACCTCGAATCTAAGCCCTGTTGTTTCTTCAATAACCGACGCAACTTGTTATGGAAACTGTAATGGCGAAGCTGTTATTTCAACAACTGGAGGAGCTCCTGCATATTCATATATTTGGTCAACCGGAGATAATACAAGTACGGTTAGTGATTTGTGTGCTGGAATGCATTTTGTTACCATTTATGATAGTAATTTATGTAGCAGAGTAAGAATTGCTGATATTTCTAGTCCAGACCCAATTGAGGTTGTAAGTGAAATTAAGGGAATAACTTGTAATGGCGAATGTGATGGCGAGATTACTTTACATGCTTCTGGCGGTGTTGCTCCGTTTACATATCATTGGATTAGCTTGCAAACTCCTCCTGAAGATTCAGTCTCTGTTGGACTTTGTGAAGGTAATTATTTAGCAAATATTCAGGATAACAATGGTTGTTTGTATTTTATATCCGATTCTATTGAAATAATTACTCCAAGCTTAATTTCTACCTCATACACTACAAATCTGACAACTTGTGAAAATTCAACATTTGATGGAGATATTAATTTGACAGTTTTGGGAGGGGTTCCTCCATACACATATTTATGGAATCCTGATAGTTTAACTACGCAAGATTTACACAATATTGCTTCGGGATATTATAGTGTAACAATTAGCGATGAAGCAGATTGTATTTTGCAAATTGATTCAATAACTGTAAATGCAAACATAATAATTATTGCTGATGCAGGACCTGATACTTCTATTTGTCTTGGGCAGTCAGTTCAATTATTTGGCTCCGGAGCCGATACATTAATTTGGACTCCAACTGAACTATTGAGTGACTCAAGCATTTCAAATCCTTTTGTAACCCCAATGGATTCAACAATGTTTATTTTAACAGCTAAAAATGTTTGTTACGATACCGATACGATGTTAGTAAATATTTACCCATTGTTAAATATCGAAGCAAGCGACGACGTTGAAATTTATTACGATGAAATTGCTGAAATTTCAGTTGATGGAGGAGATGAGCTTACCACTTATTATTGGACACCATCAACAGGGTTGAGTGATACAACAATTTATAATCCTGAAGCAACACCTGAAGAATCGACCTTATATTATGTGTTTACAACTAGTCAATATGGTTGCGTTCAGCACGACTCTGTTCTTGTAAGCATAATACCAAGAATTAAATTCCCTACCGGATTTACACCAAACGACGATGGAATTAACGATACTTGGATAATCGATTATTTAGATTATTATCCCGAAATCGAAGTTGAAATATTTAATCGTTGGGGAGAAAGTTTGTGGTATTCGAAAGGATATAACCAACCTTGGGATGGAACAACTGCAAAAGGAAAAATTTTACCGATGGGAACTTATTATTACATCATAAATGTAAATAATGATTATGAAAAACATGTGATTTCAGGACCAGTAACAATAATGAAATAGCTATGAGAAAATTTAATATAATACTAACACTAATATTGATTGTAAATGCTGCATTTTCACAACAAATGCAGCAATACACTCAATATGCACTGAACGATTTTATTAATAATCCTGCAGTCGCGGGGGTTGACGATTATTTTGTCGCTCGTTCAAATAATCGTTACCAATGGGTTGGGGTCGTAGATGCTCCCCGAACATATACATTAAGCATGTATGGTCCTCATAAAAGTAAAAGCATGGGATTTGGCGGGTATTTATTTAGCGATTTTACGGGTCCAACTTCAAGAACTGGGTTATATGGGTCTTATGCTTATAACCTTAAGATTGTAAATAACATTCGTCTTTCACTTGGCTTAACGGCTGGAGTTTTACAATATAAAATTGATGGTACAAAAGTTACGTTAAAAGATGATTTTGACCCACTCGATCAACAAGATTATATTGATTATGTCCCTGATGCTGGTTTTGGTGCACATCTTTATTCTGATAAATATTATGTTGGATTTTCAGCAAATCAATTATTGAGAAATAATATTAATTTTTATGAAGATACGTTGAGTGGCTTGAATCGATTAACAAATCACTTTTTTGTGGTTGCTGGATACAAATTTCCAGTAACTGATGTTATTACAATAGAACCGTCGGTTTTGGTTAAAGCAATGACAAAAGTTCCTGTTCAGATTGACTTTAGCCTTAAAGCTAGTTATATGAAAATGGCTTGGTTTGGCGTCTCGTATAGAACTTCCGATGCTATTGCTTTCATGATTGGATATGATCTTGATAGTCAGTTGATGATTGGCTATTCTTACGACATGATTATTTCTTCGGTTAAAAAGGCCAGTAGCGGTTCACACGAAGTAATGCTTGGAATTCGATTTAACAAAGCACGCAAAACAATGCCGATTTCGATAAGCAACGAATAAATGATGAAGTTTTTTTTAGTTAGTTTCTGTTTTTTATCTCTGTTTTTTATTTCGTGTAAACAGAACATAGAAAAACAAGCAATTCCATCAGATTTATTATCTAGAGACACCTTGATTCTGGTATTGGTAGATATTCATTTAGCTGATGCGATGGTTACAACATCGAATTTAAAAGATAATGAAAAACGTGATTTTTCATACTCTTGTTATAAGGCTGTTTTCGAAAAATATAATATTAAAAAAGGTCGATTTGATAATAGTTTAAAATATTATTCCCGTGATCCTAAATATTTGGACGTAATTTATGAAGACGTTCTCGTCGAAATGAGCGAACTTGAAGGAAAAAGTATGGTTAATGATGTATTTAAAGATGCAGCGAATACAAGTAAGTAATGCGAAAATTTTCAGCAAATTATATTTTTACATCAAACTCAAAACCGCTTAAAAACGGAATAATTGTATTAGATGATGACCATAAAATTATCGATATTATTGATACAAATGGCGATTTAAAAGAAATCGAAAATCTTGAATTTTATAACGGAGTAATTACTCCAGGTTTTATAAATACACATTCGCATATTGAACTATCATTTCTTAAAAATAAAATATCACCGCAATCAGGCATGACTTCGTTTGTGCAACAAGTTGAACAAAAAAGAGTGCTTGCACCAACTGAAATTGAAGAAAGCATTTTGCATGCTGATTTTGAAATGAAGAAAAATGGAATTGTCGCTGTCGGCGATATTTCAAATAATAATTCGAGTATTGCAATAAAAAGGAAGTCAAAATTACACTACCACACTTTTATTGAGGTTTTTGGAATTAAAAATATTCCTGCGAATGATAAAATTGATTATGCAAAAAAACTTTTAAAAGAGTTCGAGTCAGCATCTTTACTAGCTAGTATTGTTCCACATGCTCCATATTCTATTTCTGAGAATTTAATGTTACGTATTTCTACAAACTCGAAAAATCGTCAAATTACATCTATCCATAATAGCGAAAGCATTGACGAGGAAAAGCTGTTTGTTCATAAATCGGGGCACTTGTTTGATTATATAAAATCAATTGACGAAAATCATTTGAATTACTTATCAAATTTTTCAAATTCAAGCGATTTTGTTTATCAAAATTTGAATGCGAATCATAAAAACATTCTTGTTCATAATACACATGTTTGCGATACGGATATCATAAAACTATCTGATAAATTTATCGATTTGTATTGGTGTATCTGTCCAAATTCAAACATTTTTATAGAAAATAATTTACCAAAACTTGATGTATTTTACAAGTCAAATCAACAAATTTGTTTGGGAACCGATAGTTTGGCGTCAAATACAAGCTTGTCGATACTAGATGAAATGAAAACAATTGCAAAATTTTTTCCGGAAATACCTTTTGTCGAAATTCTGAACTGGGCAACCATAAATGGTGCTAAAGCCCTTGATATATCCGAAATTTACGGCAGTTTAGAAATAGGAAAAAGCCCAGGTATAAATTTAATCGAAAATTTCGATTTTGAGAAAATGACACTAACAACAAACAGTCGAGTAAAAGTTTTGCTATAGAGCAACTAGAGAATACTGGAAACTTTTTATCATCCAATGTTACAACAAACGAAATTTTGTTAAAAATATATAAACATTTACCTTGTTTCAAGAATTATAATATCTTTGCAGGTCTATAGTTTATAGTATGGGTAGAAAAGAAGATAAACTGACTAAAAATCGGTTAAGAACGTCGTACATAACCACAATTATCAGCATTTCGCTTGTCTTGTTTTTATTAGGGAATGTTGGACTATTGGTTTTGAATGCAAAAAGGTTATCCGACTACGTTAAAGAAAACATAGGTTTTTCGGTAATATTAAAGGATAATGTGAAAGAAGTTGATGTTATTCGTTTACAAAAAGATATTGATGCCACCCGTTATGTAAAAGCAACTGAATTTGTAACGAAAGAGCAGGCAGCAAAAGATTTTTCGGCAGAATTAGGCGAGGACTTTGTCGATTTTTTGGGATATAATCCATTGCCCATTTCGATTGATGTGCATTTATTGGCCGATTATGCCAACCCAGATAGTTTAAAAATTATTGAAGCTGATTTCTTAAATTATCCACAAGTTAAAAATGTTTATTATCACAAAAATCTACTTCATTTAGTAAATAGAAATGTTAAAAAAATTAGCTTTATACTACTTGCATTTAGTGTGTTATTGTTTTTAATATCATTTGCATTAATTAATAACACAATACGGTTGGCAGTATATTCTAAGCGATTTATTATTAACACAATGAAACTTGTTGGAGCAACACGCGGATTTATCCGTTTTCCTTTTTTAGTCTCAAGTACCATACAGGGATTTATAGGGGCAATTATAGCCATTGGTCTGCTTATTGGCGTAATTTACGGAATTCAAAACGAATTCGAACAAGTCATTACCCTTTACGATTACAAAATTATAGGGGCGTTATTTTTTTTGGTAATTGTATTGGGAATACTTATTACAATGGTCGCAACCTTTTTTGCTGTGAACAAATATCTTCGAATAAAACAAGATCAATTATATTTATAAAATAATAATATGGCATCAACTGACGAAAACAAAACTGAATTTGCATTTTCTAAAGAGAATTACATACTTTTAATTGTTGGATTTGTAATTATATTCATTGGATTCATGCTTATGGTCGGAGGAAAAGCTGAAGACCCAAACGTTTTCAACGAAGAGGTTTTTAGTTTTAGACGAATAACATTAGCCCCCATTATTGTAATAGCAGGATTTGCCCTTGAGTTTTGGGCAATTATGAGAAAGCCTAGAAGCAAAAAATAATGAGTTGGTTCGAATTAATTTTAATTGCAATAATTGAAGGAATAACAGAATTTTTACCAGTTTCTTCAACTGGACATATGATTATTGCACAATCAATTCTTGGTGTTGAAAATTCTGATTTTGTAAAAGCATTTATAGTCAACATTCAGTTTGGAGCCATACTTTCGGTGGTGGTTCTGTATTGGAAAAAATTTACGAATGAAATTGATTTTAAACGAATTAGTTCTGCTTTTAAAAATCACTCTGTTTTTGCATCTATTTTTTGGAAAGAAATTTTTTACAGTAAAATATTTTATTTAAAACTCTTTGCCGCTTTTATCCCTGCAGCAGTCATTGGCTTTTTGGCAGGAGACTACATCGACATGATGTTGGAAAATGTTATTGTTGTCGCTATTTCGCTCTTCTTGGGAGGAATAATTTTGTTATTTGTCGATAAATGGTTTAAAAATCCAAGCGAAAAACAAGACTTGAAGTTTAAAAATGCATTTGTAATTGGATTATATCAGTGTATTGCCATGATTCCGGGCGTTTCGCGTTCGGCGGCAACCATTATAGGAGGAATGGCTCAAAAATTAAATCGCAAAAATGCAGCTGAGTTTTCTTTCTTTTTAGCTGTCCCAACTATGCTTGCTGCTTCGGCTTATAAACTCCTAAAAAATTATGAAATCATAAATTCTGACAACATTTCACAATTATTAGTTGGAAATGCCGTTGCTTTTATTGTGGCAATGATTGCCATTAAAACATTTATTGCGTTATTAACAAAATATGGATTTAAAGCATTTGGTGTATATCGAATTATAGTTGGAGCCATAATTATTCTACTTTATTCTATTGGATACGAATTAACCATTTAAAATGGACTATAACTTTATTGACGGAGAGGTTCTCCTACTAAATAAACCATATGATTGGACTTCGACAGATTTGGTTCGAAAAGTGAAGTTTATTATACAAAACAATTTAAGGATTCGAAAACTTAAAGTAGGTCATGCAGGAACACTAGATCCTTTAGCTTCTGGATTAATGATTATATGTACGGGCAAGTTTACCAAAAAAATTGAATCTTTTCAAGGTCTGGAAAAAGAATATATTGCAAGCATAAAACTTGGAGAAACTACACCTTCGTTTGACTTAGAAACAGATGTTGATAATACCTACGAGTATTCCCATATTACAGAAGAGCAAATAAAAGATGTGCTTAATAAATTTCAGGGCGAAATAGAGCAAATGCCTCCTGTTTTTTCGGCAAAACGAGTAAATGGAAAAAGAGCATACGATTTTGCTCGAAAAGGAGAAGAAATTGAACTTAAGACTTCAAAAATTAAGATTCACGCTATAGAAATATTATCATATCTTGCTCCAGTGTTAAAAATTAGAGTATCTTGCAGCAAAGGAACGTATATTCGATCGTTGGCTAGAGATATTGGTGTGGAGTTAAATAACGGAGGACATTTAATTGGACTAGAAAGAACAAAAATTGGAGATTTTAATGTAGAAAACGCAGATAAAATTGAAGATTTTGAAAAAAAAATTAAACTTTGCAACTAAATTTAGATTTTCACGTACTTACGTCGATATTTTAATATATATTTTACAAAATAGAAACAAACAATTATATTATTGAATGTTTCAAGTTGACCTCAAAACATAAAATTTAAAAACAGATGAAATTATCACAATTCAACTACCAATTACCCGAAGAACTTATCGCTCTTCATCCCTCAAATAATAGAGATGAATCAAGAATGCTTGTTGTGGATAAGAAGACTGGAAAAATTGAACACAAATTGTTCAAAGATGTAATTGATTATTTTGAGGATCAAGATGTAATGATTTTTAACAATACTAAAGTATTTCCAGCTCGACTTTATGGAAATAAAGAAAAAACCGGAGCAAAAATTGAGGTTTTTCTTTTAAGAGAGTTGAACAAAGATCAACGTTTATGGGATGTGTTGGTTGACCCTGCTCGTAAAATCAGAATCGGAAATAAATTATATTTTGGCGATGACGATTCATTAGTGGCAGAAGTAATCGACAACACTACTTCGAGAGGAAGAACTCTCCGTTTTTTGTTCGATGGCGAATATGATGATTTTAAAGCAACCTTATATCAATTAGGGGAAACGCCGCTTCCAAAATTTATAAAACGTGACGTGCAGCCCGAAGATGCAGAAAGGTATCAAACGATTTATGCAAAACACGAAGGGGCTGTAGCTGCTCCAACCGCAGGAATGCACTTTAGTCGAGAGTTATTGAAACGACTTGAAATAAAGGGCGTTAACTTTGCAAAAGTTACACTTCATGTTGGATTAGGAAATTTTAGAAGCGTTGATGTTGAAGATTTGACTAAACATAAAGTTGATTCAGAGCAAATATTTATTAGCGAAAAAGCTGTAAATATTATTAATAATGCAAAAGAAGGAAGGCATAATGTTTGTGCAGTTGGTACAACAGTAATGAGAACATTAGAAAGTTCTGTTACCACTCAAGGATTATTAAAACCTTATGAAGGTTGGACAAATAAGTTTATTTTCCCCCCTTACGATTTTAGTGTTGCTAATAGAATGATTTCAAATTTTCACCTCCCATATTCAACGCTATTGATGATGGTGTCGGCATTTGGCGGATATGACATAATTTCTAATACGTATAACGTTGCCGTAAAAGAAAAGTATCGTTTTGGTACTTATGGCGATGCAATGCTTATTATTTAATAATAGCACACCCTTATTTAAAGAGGGTTGCACGAATCGAATATGTTTTATAACATATAAAAAGACTAAGAAAATAAATTGGAGCGTATAAAATTTAACTATATTTGTACTCAGTTATTAACAGATTATTAACCAAAATTAATTTTGAAATGAAAAAATTATCTTTATTATTAGCAGGTGTAGCTCTTGTAGCTTTCTCTTTTACTTCTTGTAAAAAAGATTATACTTGTACTTGTGCTTTCACTTATGGAGATTATTCTTATGATTATTCATATGAATTATTGAAAATGAAAAAAGGTGACGCAGAAGACACATGTACTGAGTGGTCAGACTACTATCTTGCTTATGGATACGAAGGTGAATGTACTTTAGACTAATTTAAAGTATTATCGAAAAAGGCTGTCTAATAGACGGCCTTTTTTTTTATAAAAAATTTCAAAAACATGACAAAAACAATAATTCATTTTCTTTTAAGATTACTGGTAGGAGCCACATTTATTTTTTCTGGTGCCAGTAAATTATTGTTCATTGAACCGTTCGAACTTTCGTTCGTTGAATTAGGTTTTGGTTGGTATATTACACCCTTTCTTGCTCGATTTTTAATTGCTTCGGAATTTATTTTGGGTCTTGCTTTAATTTTTAACGTAAAAACTAAACTTACGCTAAAATTTATTATCGGAATGTTGGTATTCTTCACATTTTATCTTCTATTCTTATGGATAAAAACAAATAATTCTGCCGATTGTGGCTGTTTCGGAGAATATTTAAAAATGAATCCCTTAGAATCTATAGTTAAAAATATAGTTTTAGCAATTCCTACAATTTATTTGCTTTATAAAAACAATCCATTTAAATGGAAATTTGAGAAACTACTAATAATAATGATTTTAGTTGTGTCGTTATTTACTTCATTTGCTGTTAATTACATAGAAATGAGTAAGTTTAACGTGATTAATATTGATAATTCAAATTATAAATTGGAAGTAGAAAAATTAGGCGATTTTGTATATAATAACGATACAATTAAATTGAATGAAGGCAAAAAAGTAGTGTGTTTTTTTAGTTTAAAATGCAAATATTGTAAGTTGGCGTCAAAAAAATTATCGATTATTCGCAAAGATTTGGATACGGAAATTCCGGTTTACTATATTTTAGGAGGAGATGTTGATTTGTTACCAAAATGGTGGGAGGAAACAGCATCGTATCCGTTTCCATATTTGAATATTCTACCAGGAAATGACAAGCAGTTTTTTTCATTAAGTGGCGGAGCCTTGCCAGCAATATATTTTCTAAACGATGGGATAGTCTGGAAAAAAGTTGATTATGAAAGACTTCATCAAGCTGATTTTGAAGAATTTCTAGAAATTTAAAAATATCGCATTCTAATATTTATTTTTGTGAATATTTATGCGATTTTTATTTATTCGACAATTCAAATATTGTTATACAAAAACATTTTTAAACATTAAATATATTTCATAATTTAGTGCTTTATTTATACAAATTCGTCATGAAAAAAATAATCTTTCTTATCGTAATAATTTCGTCAGTTTCATTTAGTTCGTGTCGTAAATGTGCTAATTGCTCATATACATATACCGATGAGTATGGAGTAGAATATTCTTATTCTTACGACGAATATTGTAATACGAAAAAAGATGTCGAAAACTTTGAAATTATGGTTAAGAATCAAGCCGAAGATCTTGGTGGTACACACGATTGTGATATTGAGTAATTTTTGGGAGGTAAAATTTCGCACTTTTTATGTTTTATGCTATACATAGTATAAATTCTTTTTATTATTTTTGAGACTGAAACAACTAAAATTATATATTATGAACGTTCCAAAAAATTTAAAATACACTAAAGACCACGAATGGATTCGTGTTGAAGGTAATGAAGCTTATATTGGTGTTACCGATTTTGCTCAAGGCGAACTAGGCGACATTGTATTTATCGAAGTTGAAACCGTTGGCGAAACTCTTAAAAAAGAAGAGGTTTTTGGAACGATTGAAGCCGTAAAAACAGTTTCTGACATGTTTATGCCAGCATCGGGTGAAATTATTGAGTTTAACGAAGAACTTGAAGGAACTCCTGATTTAATAAATAAAGATCCTTATGGAAAAGGTTGGATTGTTAAAATAAGCTTATCGAATGCTACTGAATTAAATCAGTTGTTAGATTTTGCCGAATATACAGAATTAATAAACGGATAGTAAAAAGGTAAAAAGAGAGGTTTTCCTCTCTTTTTTGTTTACATTACTTTATATCATACGAATTTAGGAATTTTATAATTCACTCATTGGCTCCCAAAAATGTTTTTTGAAATCAACGATTTTATCATCAACAATCTTTATTCCCTCGCATTGCAATAACTCTTCCATCATTTTTTCGTTTGCAAAATGGTGTTTTCCGGTAAGCATCCCGTTTCGGTTTACAACCCGATGTGCTGGCACAAATTTCTCATTAGAATGAGACATATTCATTGCCCAACCAACAACTCTTGCCGACTTGCCAATTCCTAAATATTTTGCAATTGCACCATATGAGGTAACTCTACCTGACGGAATTAATCGAACAACATCGTAAACCTTTTCAAAAAAACTTTCGTCCATTATTTAGTACAAAAACGAATTATACGGGTAACGTTTTTCGTGAACTTCTTTAATTTTTAGGTATAATAAATCTTTAAATTCTTGATGATTTATTTTGTTTGTTGCTGAAATAAAAATTGTAGTAGTATCTTTTTTTGCCATCCACGAATTTTGAAGTTCTTCTAATGGTATATTTTCTTGAATTCGTGGAGTTAAATCAAATTCGTCTTTTTCAATATATTGATATGCGTCGATTTTGTTAAAAACCAAAATCATAGGAATATCTTGTGCATTAATCTCTTTTAAAGTTTGATTAACAATGGTAATTTGATCTTCGAAATTAGGATGCGAAATATCAACAACATGCAATAAAATATCAGCTTCTCGAACTTCATCAAGAGTTGATTTAAACGATTCGACTAAGCCATGAGGCAGTTTTCGAATAAAACCAACGGTGTCGGAAAGTAAAAAGGGCAAATTATTAATCACCACCTTACGAACAGTTGTATCAAGCGTAGCAAATAATTTATTTTCGGCAAACACATCGGCTTTGCTAATTAGTTTCATGATGGTTGATTTTCCCACGTTTGTATATCCAACCAATGCAACTCGAACAAGCTTTTCGCGATTCTTTCGTTGAGTAGCCATTTGCTTATCTATTTTTTTTAAATCGTCTTTTAGCTTGGCGATTTTGTCGCGAATGATTCGCCGGTCTGATTCGATTTGTAATTCACCCGAACCACCACGAGTTCCGGTTCCTCCTCGTTGGCGTTCAAGATGTGTCCACATACGAGTAAGTCGCGGTAACATATATTCGAGTTGAGCCAATTCTACTTGTGTTTTGGCATGCGAAGTTTTTGCTCGTTGTGCAAATATTTCTAAAATTAAATTGGTTCTATCCGAAATATTACAATTTAATTCTTTTTCGATATTTCGTATTTGCGAAGGTGTTAAATCGTCGTCAAAAATTACGAGTTTTATCTCATTTTCATCAATATACGTCTTAACATCATTCAGTTTTCCAGTTCCTATGTAGGTTCTTGAATTTGGAAATTCAAGTTTTTGAGTAAAATATTTTACGGGTTCTGCTCCTGCTGTCTCAGCAAGAAAAGCCAATTCGTCGAGATAATCTTTTACTTCTTTTTCGCTCTGTTGCTGGTTAATAACTCCTACAAGGACTGCTTTTTCTATTTTTTCGCTATTTATACTGTCGTGCATTTATTTTACTTCAAAAAGTATTTGTTGTTGTATAAGGCTTTGCTAATTACGTCTTTAAACGTGATTGTTGCCTGAGCAATCATATCTTGATCGGTAGGAAATGGAAGTGGCTTAAGTCCGATTATTTTTTTATGGTCGGTTGTTAAAGCCGCCAAATCGCCCAATGCTGTTGCCGATAAATGATCGAAAACATTATCGGCTGCAATTGGTAAAGATTTGAGAATTTGTCCGGTCGAAGCATCAATATAATTTATGCTTCCTTCAAGGTGTGCGACTTTGTTTTGAATTGTTTTAAAAACTTTGCAAGTAATTGTTTTGTACTTTGGTTTTTTAATATCGTTGCCTAAAGAATCTTTCATAACATTTCCATTTGCGTCGAGATAATAATCCCAGCCATCTTCAACCTTTTTGGTATCTATTTCTTGTTCTTCTTTTATACGTTCAGCTGAAATCTCGACAATGTTTATCGCAACATTTATTACGTAGTCGTTTTTATAAATGTTTTTTTCGGTGTACTGCAACCATTCGGTGTTGAACTGTGGCAAATCAACAGTTATCAAACTTTTTAAATATTCGTCAGATAATTTGTAAACCGATTTATTTACTGGTTGCACTAACACCCAACTCAATCCATTTTCGCGAGCTTTTTGCATTAAAACATCTGTTTCGCGATAATTTGCGTAAAAATCTTTAACCCGTTTTAATTCGTAATAAGCCGCACGTTGGTCGTCTTTTAAATTGCTCTCCATGAGTTTTTGTGCATGAATATAGTAATATTCAGCTGCATTTTTCTTGGCATTTATTACTTCAGCATCATAGTCGATTTGCGGAAAATTAATATTTTTTCCTTCTAAATTTAATGGAAGAACTGTTTTAACAAGTTTCTGACGGTCTTTTAAATTTGAATACAAGCCAAAAATTTCATCCCAATTTTCTGGTTTCCCTTCTTGTTTCAGATATTTAATGCGGTCGTTTTCTAAACCATTGGCAAGTGGGTAACATTTCTCCAAAACCATTATATTTTTCTTGCTTGAAGGTTTCTTTCGCAGTTTTTCGACAGACTTTCGAACAGCCATGTCGTACATTCCTTTTTCCATGTATTTTTTCGAGCTTGAGCATCCCGATAAAATAAAAACTGCGATGATAAAAAGTATAAAATTTTTCATATTGCAAAAATTAGTTCATAAAATTTGAGAATGTTTCAAGAATTCCAAATTTTAAGCCAAATATATTACATACTGACTATATACACAAATTATGAGATGTTTTTGTAAGTTTGTAATACTGTATTTTTCAAATTAAAGATATGACATTAAAATATTTCATTGGATTGTTTACTATAAGCATTATTGTATCGTGCTCGATGTTATCAAATCAATCAACAACAAAAGTTTCGCAAACAGATACATTGATTGTTATAGTTTACGATACCATTCGGGTCGATTCGACAGTTGTGGTTGATGAAATAATCGAAAAAGATGTTGTAAATCGTCCTCCATTTCAATCGGCACGAGAAAAAATAGTTGATGTAATTCATACGACTTTAGATTTAAAAGTTGATTGGATGCTAGAAAAAATATACGGTGACGCCATTATACACGTAAAGCCTCATTTTAAATCGATTGATAAAATTAAATTAGATGCATTAGGTTTGTACATAAATTCAATACAAATCAAAACCGATTCGTCGTTAAGTCCTCTAAAATATTCGTACGACAATCGTATGTTGGATATTGATTTAGATTGTACATTTTCCCGTAACGACACTATTATTATTCAAATAAACTACTCTGCGATTCCAAGTACATTGTACGAAAGAGGAATTACGGACAATCCGTATAAACAAGGATTATCGTTTGTAAAAGCCGAAGATACCGAAGATGGAATTTTTCCGCAAGCATGGAGCATAAATCAAACGACTTCTGCTTCGTGTTGGTTTCCTACGATTGATTCTCCAAATCAACGAATGACTCAAGATATTTATATTACAGTTCATAATAGTTTGATGGCTTTATCGAATGGCGAACTGATATATTCGACCTTAACTCGAAAAGATAGCACTCGCACTTTTTATTGGAAACTTGATAAACCACAAGCACCTTATTTAACATCGTTAAACATTGGAAAATTTTCAAAAGTGAGTGAAAAACTGAAAGATGTTGATATTGAATATTATGTGAGTAAAAAATACGAGTTGGAGGCAAAAAATATTTTCGGAAATACACCTGAGATGATTGAGTTTTTTTCAACCCTCTTTAAAACGCCTTACCCATGGAAGAAATACGGTCAAGTTGCGGTAAGCAATTATATGTACGATGGTGCAATGGAAAATAATACGCTCACAATTTTTCACGATTTTATTCAAACAAATGCACGTGAACGACTTGATGATAACAACGAAGGAATTATTGCTCACGAGCTTGCACATCAATGGTTTGGGAACGCAGTTACCTGCGAGGCATGGAGTAATTTAACCTTAAACGAATCGTTTGCAACTTATTGCGAATATTTATGGCTCGATTATAAATATGGGAAAACAGAAGCGGAAATTCGCTTGAATCGTATTGTAAATAATTATTGGAATGAAACCAATTACTTTGTATCGCCTACGATTCAATATCACTACAACAATTCTGAATGGGATGTTTTTAATAATCATTCCTATGAAAAAGGGGCTTCAATTCTTCATCAATTGCGAAAGCTATTGGGAGACGAAATCTTTTTTGAAGCCACACACCAATATTTGGAAAATAATTTATACAAATCGGTAAATATCTACGATTTGCAAAAGGCATTCGAGCAAGTTTCGGGTCAAGATTTAAAAATGTTTTTTGATCAATGGTATCATCAAAAGGGACATCCAGAGTTGAGTGTTTTAAGTCGATACGACAAGGTAAATAAACAATTATTTGTTAAAATTGAGCAAACTCAACTAAAAAAAGAAAACGAACTTTTTTCTTTTCCAGTTGAAATTGAGATTTATTTGGCAGATGGTTCAATGATTACTAAAAATATTCAGATTCAAAATAAAGAATACATTGATACAATTAGTGTTGATGCAGAGCCTAAAATTGTGCGGCTCAATAATGAGAAAGCCATTCTTGCAAAGGTCGATTACGAAAATTATATCATTGATTATGATTTGGCATTAGAAAAATTTCATTCATTTTTTGAAAAGGAATTCATTATACAATCATTAAGCAGTAAAAATATCTCAGATTCTATAAAACTTAATCGCTTGTTAATATTATTGAACGATGATGTTTGGAAAGTTAGAGAACAAGCATGTTACTTGTTATCGCAAATTAATCTAGATTCAGTTTCTACTCAACAGAAAGAAAGAATGTTAAACAACTTGAAAGTATTGGCAAAAAAAGACTTCAAATCAATTGTTCGGGCGGAGGCTATTTCTTGTTTAGAAATATTTCCGTTTGAATTTATTAAAGAAACGTTAACAGAATCAATAAATGATTCTTCTTATTTAGTCGTTTCAAAAGCCTTTTCGCAATTATTTAAAAACGATTATGAAGCAACGTATAAACTTTCTCTATCATTTCAAAACGATGAAAATTTTATGGATTATTTACTTGATATTTATTCAAAATATGGTAATGAAAACATAAATGAATATTTTTTGAAGAAAATTGACTCAAGAAATGGAAATGATAAGTTTCACACAATTGATTTTTATGGGACATATTTACAAAATTTAAAAAACGATTCAATTTCCGAAATAGCTTTTGACAAAATAAAAGCATATGCTCAAAGTTCTTCGAATTGGGAGATTCGCCGGCATTCGATTCTTCTACTTTCGCAAATAATTACTTTTTTGGCAAAGAATGAAAATACTAATAAGGATGATAATTTGAAAATACAACTCAAAGAAATTATAACGAATGAAAAGGAAAAAAGAGTATTGTTTGGTGTTCAAACGAATTAATACCAATTACAACTCAATGTGACCGACACAATTTAAAAATAAGATACCCGCTTTTGCGGGTATGTGGTAATTTTTTGAGGCACATTCCCTTGTAAAAGGGAATCTAAAAAATCACATATGTGTCATATAAAAAGCAAAAACCCTCAAATTTTGAGGGTTTTTGCTTTTTATGATTTTCAATTAGTCTCTAATCAATGTTACGTTTCCTTTGAGTTCAAACTCAGTTGCATCAGGATCAGAACCAACGGCTTTTATAATGTAATAGTAAACACCTGGAGCGGCTTTTGCTCCGCCATTAATTGTGCCGTCCCAACCTTCGTCATTTACATCTGACCATTCGTAAACTTTACGCCCCCAACGATTGAAAATGTAGCCTTCAAAACTTTCAAGAGTTTCGGTTTTAATTGTGAATTTATCGTTCACATTGTCTCCATTTGGTGTAAATACGTTTGGAGCTTCTACATCAGGAATTGCCTCGACATGTATAAACTCGTAGTACGCCGTGTCTTTACAACCTTCGGTACTTGTCGATATTAATCGAACCCAAAACTCTCCGCCATGTTCGTAAGTAAAACAAGGACTTGTTTCTTTAACTATTTGATAGAATGTTTCTTCGTTATTAAAATGCCACTCGGCAGAATCTGCGTTGTCTGATTTGTTGTAAAAGCAAGCTTCATATTCTGCAACACCGCTTGTATCGGTAACTTCGAATGCCGCTGTTACCAATCCGCTATCAGGGATAACGACAGTTTCAACTGCTCTACAGAAATCGTCTTCAATTTTAAATTGGTAGCTACCTGAATACATATTCGATTGAGTGAAATTATAAGGAGATGAAATTTGAGGGTCGGGTAACCAATACGTTTCAATTGCGTCGTAATTGTCGTAATCGACACCGCCTAATGTTGGATTTGCTGACACCATACCCGTATTGCCATTACACAATGCAGATAATACACTAAAATATGCACTTAATTTTGCGGGCTCGTAAATATCTTTCTTTACGGTGTCTGATGGGCAATTGTAAGAATTATACGCAACTAAATATACCTCATGCAAGGAATCTTCTTCCCAACTTAAATCATAAGGCCCTGCCTCATCCGTTCCTTGACCGGTTTCATATGCAACCGTTCCTCCGTCAAATCCCCAATCGTATCGTGGCAGGGTGTCTTCATAAGCTTCGAATGTGAAAGGCTGACTAGCATCGTGATAACATTTTGCCTGTGTGTATGAGAATTCACCCGAAGGTATTTTTGAGAACATTACACTTATGGTATCTCTTGTTATACAGCCATTTCCATTTGCTTCAACTAAGTAGATGTTTTTAACTTGGTTTATTTGACTATAATAAACGGTGTCGTTAATCACATTTCCAGTGGCTCCGCTGGTTGATAAAAAGCTAATGTTCCCGGCATCATTGCTTAACCAAATTACAGTTGAAGTATCAATTGACTGAACACCTTGTAGGGCATAATAATGTCCGCAAGTTGTATCTAAATCTTGTCCTGAAATATGAGCTTGAGGAGTTGGAACTTTTCTGAAATTCAACACGAGCTCGTCAGAAGTATCAGAACAAGTTGTGTTTCCAATCGTTTGTTCAACATACCAATACAATTGATGTAACCCATAGGTATTTACAATTGCAGTATCGGGATTTGAATAGTGATTGTTTTGAATAAATGTTGTTCCTGTAATCAAGTCGTACCAATATGCGGTAGAGCCAGTTCCCGGATTATTTCCCTTAAGATTATATACCTTATTCCCACAAATCTCTGTATCTATTGCGTCGTATGTTGCAGAGGGTTGTGCAACCACAGTTATTTGCACAGAATCTTCTACTACACATATATCCTGATATTCTCTCCAATACAAATAGAATGTTGTGCCCACGAAACTGTTTCCAACATTAACACAAGTGTTTGGTTGTGATTGAGTTCCTCCATTAGCGATATAATCAACCCCTGGCTTGGTTACCCAAAACGCCGAATCAGCTACTCCACTTGGAGTTGCATCAAGGCAAATATTCTCTTTTCCACAATGCGAAATATCGTCCCCAGCATCAGGAAAAGGGACTGAAATAAACTCAACTTCTATAGTATCTTTTCTGCTGCATGATGGAGCACCATCTGCAACATTGGTTTCTGTCCAAACAAAATGATAAACACCGTATCCCATATCAGCATGAATAACAGAATTTGGATTATCATTATCGTCAATAGTTGCAAACTGCCCTGCAACATTCGACCACTGACCATAGGCATTACTACCGTCTCCCAAAGAATATTCGGCATTCATAACAATATCTAACCCACAAGCAACAGTGTCGATTCCTGCGTCAGGTTCAGGCTCTTGGTAAAATGTTATCGTAACGGTATCGATTTGACTACAACCAGCATTTCGCATCATCCAAAATACCTTTGTTTTGAAAATAGCATCTTCTCCATAGTAATTACCAGGAATTGTCATACTTGTGTAGGCGCTATCGACATTGCTGAAAACAACTCCAGATAAATTACTCGACCACGTTCCTTGAGCATATTCAGTTCCGGTAATATCAGCTACTAATATTGCTGTATTTCCACAAACAATGGTCGTAGTATTTCCGGCTGAAGAATCAATCGATGCAACTGGAGGCTTAGCGAAAACAATCGCAACGCTGTCTGTAGCACTACATTCACTTGAAATTTCAGTCCAATGAAACCAAACAGTTGAGTCGTTGGTCGATAAATTTATTGAAACGGAGGCTTGTGGGTCTGAGACAGTTGGCAGGAATGCCAATCCTGTTATTGGAGCCCAACTACCATTGATTGTATTCAATGCATTTAAGGTATAATCTTGCCCGCAAATTGAGTCAGTATGATTTGCATCAGGCTGTGGAGGCCTGATAAATCGAATGCTCACATAGTCATCGTCAGAACATAATCCACCACCAGCAGCTTCCGTAAATGTAAATAAATACGTTCCGTATTCGGTAACTGTAACCGTAGATGATGAGTCATTATGAACAACTTCAGTAATATCACTACTTGGCATTGTCCAAAATCCCGACGTTTGAATTAATGGTAAATCTAAATCGCCAACAAGTGTGTATGAATTTCCGCAAACGTAAGTATCGCTACCCGCATTTGCTACCGGAGTAGGAATAAACGAAACGGTTATGGTGTCTTTGTCTATACAATCGTTGTTATCAACCGTCCATACAAAATGATATTGTCCGGTAGTTGGAACAACCACGGTTGGAGTTTGCGAGTCGTTATAAGGTAGAAAAGAAGTAGTACCCGGAGCATCGTAGCTCGACCAACTTCCTTGACCAACGAGTACAGAGTCTGCTTCCAAACCAATTGATTTTCCGCAAATTTGTAAGCTATTATCTACAATGTTCGCATCAGGTCTTTGAACCCAAGTAACAGGTGTACCTTGGCTGATGTCTAAACAATCGAAATCAGTCCAGTCAATATGACCATCTATCAAAGAATCGGCAGCAACAGAAGAAATATAATATTGAACACCGTAGGTTACGTTAGCATCTGTGAATATTCCGGTTGTGTTTGAGTCAATAGGATTTGCGATGGTATATAGGTTTCCGGTATGTAAATAATACCATAAAATATCGTTTCCATCAGTATGGAAAGCACTATCAAGCGTTGCTGTTGCAATGTCTCCATCGCAAGCATAAATTTCGGTTTGATTCATAATTCCGGCAAAGGTTCCGCAACCACAATCGTGATAGATAGAGTCTAAAATTGAGTTGCAACCAGTACCATTATCTATTTCGAATACAAATTTGTTTGGCGATTCCAATGTGTCACAGAAAGTTGTTCCATCAAAATTTTCGTTTTTCAACGTATCGTTAATGGTAAAATTTAATGTTCCACTATAGGCTCCTGTAGCATCAAAGCAAACTTTGAAATGATCGTTGGCATTGATACAGTCAACACTTAAATTCGACATGAAAACTTTTGGTTTTATTTCTATTTGAGCAGTATCGGCATAACTACAGTTTCCGTTTGAAACGGTGTAAATAACGTCGTACAAACCCGGACTTGCGGCCGAGTTTATTAAACCTGTTGATGCTCCGGCAATAAGAGAGCCGGGAGTAGAAGTCCAAACTCCACCGGTAGTATTTGCTTCCAAATAAACATTCGATTCAAGTTCGCAAAACGGACCAACAGATGTGATTTGAATATTATCAGAAATAGGTTGAAATAATGTTGAATCAACTTTTGTACAACCGGTTGCAATTCCACCAACATAATCGGTAACCGACAAGTAAAACCAAGTAGGGACTGAAGGTTGTGGGTCGATAAGTGGGGTTAACGAAGTGGTTGCATTTGGAATCGTTACAGTTGGATTAGCCGACCATTGATACTGAACGGTATTGGCAACGGTATATTGATAGCTATAAGAAGGAATTTCGAAAATGGAAGCAAGATTGGCCGAACAAGAGTTATCATTAATAGCAGATGATATGTTTCCTGAATCGTAGTAATGTGTTACGGTTCCAGTTGGTGTTTCTTGCGAAAACGAAATGGTTGCATTGGTAAAATATCCATAATCATAATCTATACAATCATAAATCTGTACTGTCCATCCACAGTTAACTCCTACATCTGAAGCCGCAGGAACCTGAGTTCCATAAATGGTACTCCAAGGTCCGGTAGATGCATACGTGCCGGTTAATGGGACAGATGGAATCTCCTCGTGTTCTCCTACACAAAGAGTGTGGGCTGGATTACTTGCTTCTTTTTCTGTAGTAAAACATAAATTTACCACATTGTCGTTATCATTGCAGTTCCAATTAAAATAATCGCCATCACAACCAAAAAAAGATTGGGGTAAATTAGTAACATTATCATAATCTGCGATGGAAGGCAATAATTCTACAATACCAAAATCTCCGGGCTCTGCCGGATTATCGCAATTTGGACCATAGGTTGGAGCAACCAAATAAAAACCCAAATCGGATACAAATGTATGGTCTGCCGTGAAACACACAGTAATTTCTGTTGTGGCATCAATAATAAAAGGGTCTTCCGGTGGATTATAAATTGTAAAATCGGTTACAGGACTCGCGGTTCCGTTTAAGTTAAAAGCCGAACAAACTCCTTGTAAATCTGCAACTTCAACGATGGTTTGATTAACAAAAACCCATGCTCGATAAGTAAGTATTTCCCCATCGCAGTTTATGCGAACCTGATAACCGCCTGATTGTAAATTCGATACGGTTGGTGTATTTGCAAAAGTTGTATAAGTTGAACTAGAGGGTACATATTTACCCCATTCGTATGAACAGCCAGCCGATAATGGAGCAATTAACTGACCTGCATCCAAATCATCGGAGCAAAATACGTAAACCGAATCTTGCATTTCAACCGGGAGCAATTGGTTAGTCGAGGGATTTTTATATTCTGTTATTTCAAAGTAATCGGCTGTAGGAGCCGTTATCTGAGCAAAAACAGTTGTAAAACCCAGTAGAAAAATTGCAGATAGGATAAAGATATTCCTTTTCATATTGATGTTTATTTATTTTTTAACAGGATTATTGTTTAGAAAGGTCATAATATCAATTATTTCCTTGTTTTCTCCAGCTTTAACATTTTGCTCTTTGAAAACGGTATTCACAAGTTTTGTAAACCCAACTTGGTAGTTTTCTTTTTCAAGTAAAGCATAAGATTCGTTTTGACCATATTGATTAGGCATATTTTTTATGCTTAACTTTTCAATTTCCTGTATTTCATGTGCTTTTTCGAGGTATGGTTTTGAACTATTGTACATACCTTCGACAAAAAATGAAACTTTTATGTAATCGCCATACTCGCTAAAAGCAGCGTCCGATGTGTTGAAATAAAGTTGAATGTCATCTTTGTGAGCTTGTCCAAACATTTGGTTTCCAGACATTAACAGCATAAAAAAGAACGTGAACGATACTAGTTTTTTCATAAATTATAATTTATTTTTTCAAAAAATGTATTTTTTTAGACCATAAAAGTAAAGATTTTTAACATATTATAAAAAAAACAAGCTATTTATTAACAATTTACCGATAATTATTCATCAAAAATTTCTATTAGAGTCTATCCGGAATATAGTTTAGAATAAAATTTATTAAAAAATTACAATTTAGAATAAAAAAAAAGCTCATCAACAAGATGAGCTTTTTTTAGTTATTAAAATGTTACTGTTTAATCATTTTTTTGGTATCTATAACCTTCTCGCTGATTATTAGAGAGTAAGAATACATACCCGCAGCAAGATTTGATGCGGAAATGTTTAGTTGCCCCATACCATTTTCCTCAATGTTAAATATTTTAATTTGACTGCCAAATTCGTTATAAAAAATTATCTGAGCATTGGCGTTTTCAGGAATAAAATATTTTATTGTAGTTCCTTCACTAAAAGGATTTGGTACATTTTGATAAAGAAAAGCATTTTCGGCGAGTTCCAAATCATGAATATTTATTGAATTACCTTGTGCACCAATATTATTTTGCATTGTTTTTTCTCCATTGCCATTTAAAGCATTCAATTGTTCTTGTAATTCATTTACCGTAGTACTTAAATCATTAATTATTTTTTGTTGCTCTTGTACTGCTTTTACAAGAGGCACAACTATTTCGGCATAAGTCAATGCATAAGGGTCTGCATCATTGTCGGGAGTTTGTACAATAGAAGATTCAAAACCACATTCTTTTGCCGCACTCTCAACTTCTTGTGCAATAAATCCGGAATGAATAATAGCGGTTGATGGTGTAAAATCCATTCCTTCTCTGCGTGAAGCTTTATTCTCGTCAGGCATATTTTGTGATACAAAATCGTCAAGTTCTTTGGTATTTAATTGATACGTAACTGGACGCAATTTATTTATAAATTCTAAACCCTTAACATTTTCGGTTACATTAAATTTAAAACGACCATCTGAGTAGGTTGTCCAACCAACTTCACCACCAATTTCTGTTACCGAGGTATTTCCTATCATTATTTCATTACTTGCAGTAGCTGTTGCTCCATTACCAATAGCTGTAGCATTTGAGTATTGTCCACTTACATCAGCATAATATCCTAGTGTAGTATTATAACTACCTGTTTCATTCGTTAAAAGGGAGGATGCACCTACGGCAGTATTATAATTTCCGCTTATATTTGTGTTTAAAGCACCAAAACCAAAACTAGAATTATTAAATCCTGTAGTGTTGTCGTCAAGTGAACGAAATCCCATAGCTGTGTTATAGTACCCTGTTGAATTTGCAGTAAGGCTAGCTTCTCCAACGCCAGTATTACTATAGCCTGTTGTATTATCTTTTAACGAATAGTATCCCACACCAGTATTGGAATCTCCTGTTGTATTTGAATATAATGCTTGATTTCCAATACCAGTATTCATACTTCCAGTTGATGTATTGCTATTTCCTGCTTGATAACCCAAAAATGTGGTTGAACCATATATTCTACCAGCCTTTTCATTATTCACTCTAAAATTAAGGGCAACATCATCAGTAGTACCAATAAAATGAGTCCCGTCAGTTGTTCCCGAATTTCCAGTTATTTGCCAACCGGTGCTTGGAGTAGAAGGAGTTAACCAACTTAAAACACCTGAACCATTGGTTTGTAATACTTGGCCTGTTGTACCATCAGCAGAAGGAAGAGTATAAGTTGTAGAACCGGCAGCAGCAGCAGGTGCAAAGCCCACGTAGCCAGAAGTAGAACCTGTTAAACGTAATGTTCCTTTTACATCTAGTTCAGAACCTGGTGCAGTATTAGCAATCCCAACCTTTCCGTCATTGCCTATTGTCATTCTTACGACACCAGTAGTGGAGGCATTTGCTACTGTTAAAAACTCCAGTCTTGATCCATAGCCTGAAGCACTCCAATTTTCTGTTGTATATGCTCTCATTTGTGCTCCAACACCAACATTTGCATCACCATTATATTCTCCTGAGAAGGCAACAGCACCAATTGCTCTTTCGCTATATATATAATCTGTAGTACTACTTAACGTCCGTAAATCTAATGAAGTTCCCCAGCCTAACGAATAATTTCTCTGTAAAATCAGTTTGCTATTAGAATCTGTTCCAACCATATGAAATTTGCTTAGTGGCGAAGTTGTCCCTAAGCCAATATAGGAGCCATCATCATACAACAAACTGTTCTTAATTTTGTAGGAAGCACCATCTTCCCACTTTGTTACATAATTTGTTGTTGCATCGCCAGAGCCATCAGTAACGACTGTACTCTGTGCATAACATATCGCATTTAATGCCAATGTTAAGATAAATAAATAAAGTTTTTTCATAATTATTATAATTTATAATTTTGTTTGCCTACTCTATTTCACAGCTTTTCGGCATCCGCTGTAGAAAATTAATTCACTATAAATTCCAAATTCATTTCGGCTTGTTGGTTTGCAAAAGGATAATTCTTTTTTTCAGGTGTATTATGATTTTCAACACCAAAGCAACCTTGAAATAAGTTTATATAATCGTTTTTATTTTTAGACATAATGCTACCAATTACACGTGAAATTTCAGTAATTGCCTTAGCTACTGCAACTCCAGTAATTGTTGCAGGATTTGAGCTTATGGCGGATGTTAGTTCAAATAGCTTACTTTTATTTATTGCTTTGCTAATTTCCATAAGCGTTTCACCTCTTTTTACTATATCTTTGTCGTCCTCTATTAATGTAATATTAATATGAAGTGCTCCATGCACATAAGAACGAGGCCAAAGCAGTACTCCATCTCCGTTAAACTTATGAACTTTATTCTTTTTAATCCTAATTATTAAACTTGCCGGGTCAATATCATTCAACGGATAAATAATAGGGGCATTACCGCTATAATCCCAACATATTACATATAAGTAAATCTCATTATTGGGATTAAAAATTTGGGGTAATAAACCATCAAAATTTTGCTTTAGAGTAATATCTTTTAGATATAAACTCCATTTAGCATCCGATTTTTCATAACTTACAGTTTGTTTCGAAGCTATGTTGAAATCAATCTCGTTTTCAAAAAAAAGTGCCATCTTCCTAAGACTTTGAATTTTCAAATAACCATTCTCCAATTTCGATTATTTTATCAATATCTTCGTCTTTATCGTCAGGTGCTGCAATTTTTATTACTTCAAGTGCCATTTCAATAGTATTCCAAGCAGAAGAAAGCGTATTAAGAAATTCAATTGCTTGTTGGTCGGTGGTTTCGTTACCTGTAATATTATTTCCAATTATGATTAGTTTATTTGCAGCCGTATCGAATTTTTCGCCGGTAATTTTCAAAATAATTGCAAATTCTAATGTTGGTTTAACAACTGACCACACTCTTGCAATTTTTTCTTTGTAAGATAATCCTTCGATTAATTGCATATCTTTTACAGCTATTGCAGCTGCTAACAATTTATTAAAAATTGCTTTTCTTTCTTTACGTTCAAGTTTGCGAACTTCTTTTTTTTGTTTTCTGATTTCTGATGACATAATGTTGTTTTTTAATAATTAATATGGGCTTGTTATTTTATTACCCTTTTCATTTTTAAAGTAAAAATACCTTTGTATAGTTCTTTTTCTAAACCTAATAATGTTAATGCTTCTTTACTAATATAAATTTTGATTTCTTTGTTCAATTTGTTTGTTTGATCTACTATTACTTCTTCCACCATTAGTCGAACGGATGGCTTATATTTTCCAATATAATTAATTAAATAAATCTCTTCGCCTCTTTCCAAATCAATACCTTGTACTTTAACTAAATCTTCTTTTACCAGACTGCTATAACCTACTTTCAAATCTTCGCCCTCTATATTCTTAACAGTATATTTCTCGTTTATTGCGGTAAGAATTTTAATTGAAGAATCTTGTTTTGTTAAAACTTTATTATTAATAGCTTCTATTCTTTTTATTGAAGGATTAATCTCAATGAAATAAGAAAATAAATATCCTAAAATAATGCTAACTAATGACGTTAAGATGGTATTTATAATAGGATTTTTTTTCTGAAAAGCAATGTATTTGTTTGTTTTAGTATTTATCATATTTTTACTGATTAGCCACAAATCCATTTTCTCGTTCCCATTGCAGTGCACTTTCTCTAGTTACTGCAACACCTACTTGACTGATATGTCCATTACTCCAATAAAGTCATTGCCATTGTGAATGGTATACTTGCTGGAATTTTTATGTTCATTTTCTCTGCGAACTAAATTATCAGAAATTCCCCCATGAACGATTACATTTCCTACCTTAAAATGATACTTGTAAGTATCTCTAATTTCTTGTGCCATACAATTAATTTATTATTTACGTCACACCTACTCTATAAGCTTTTCGGTTTCCGCTTTCATACATATGACAGAAAAAAGTAGTTTTGGTAATCACTTGACATCAATTATTTTTTTCATTATTTAGAAAAAAATAATTGAAAAAATAGATAATGCTCTGATTGTATTGTAATTGCGAGAGATTAATTTAAGAGGTTGATTTTAAAAATCTTCTAAAACTTTTATTGCTCGTGATTTATAACAGCCTGAATCAAGATTTTCGAGAAGTGGTTTTGCTTTTTCCCGGTCTCCGATTTTTATATAAGCTAAAGCTAGATACCAATTTATTTTTTCATTAAAAACTGTTTTTTCACTGTCCTTAATATTTTTTAAAATTTCAATAGCTTTTTGGTAATCTTTTTTTTCAATATATAGAATTCCTAAATAAACGGCAGCTCTTATATCGTCTATTTTTGCATCATAAGCATTTTGTAGCAGTACAAATGCGGTATCGTAATTGCCGTAATCAAATTCTAATAATCCTTTATCTAAAGTCTCTTTTATTTCTTTTGGTCCCATAGTGATAACTCCGGGGCTTTCGAGGGAATAATATTCTGCAAATATCTCATCATTGGTTTTTTTCGAGAAATATTCGTTATTAATAAACCAAACTGAAAAAAGAATCAATAATACTGATGTTATGCTTAATCCGTTTCTTAAAATACGTTGTCTTTTAACTCTTTTTTCTGATTGCATTAAAGACATATAAAAATCTACCTTTTCTTTATCTTTTATTATGTTGAATATTCTTTTTTGAGCTTCTAATTCCTTTTTTAATTCTTCATTTACACACAGCTCTTGATGAAATTCTTTTAATTGATTTTCATCAAGCATATCGTCTAAAAATTGACAGACTAATTCTGAATATTTCACTCTCGCTTTCACTTTATTTCATTCTATTTAAAATCTTCAAATATCGTTCTTTACACCTTGCTTTTTTAGTTATCAAATATCGTTCGGTATAACCCAATTTTTCAGCAATTTCATTTAAATTCATTCCATCGGCTTTCATTTGAAAAATTTCTCTGCAACCTTTATCCAATTTACTAAATACCTCTCTTATTATTTCAATAAAGGCTTCATCCTCTTCGAGTTGTTCTATTATTGATTTATAATATTTCTCATTCTTATCTTCTTCTTTTTGCCGTTCCACGACTCTGTCTATAAGCGTATTTAAACAAGTTTTTAATAAATAGGGTTCAAATTTCTCGATATTTCCGTTATTCCTTAATACATCAAAAATCTTTATCATTGATATTTGAAAAACTTCTTCCGCTTCATTTTTACTAACCTTTTTCTTTCTGATATGTTTAATGATACTAGGTTTGATTTTTTTGACTATATAATCAAAAACTTTCGTGTCATTATTAAGAAGTCCTCTAATTAATATTTCGCTTTTAATTTCTTCTTTCATATAAATGACACCAAATTTCTCATGATGTAACCAGGTAAAATCACGTATTTTTTGTTTTTTAACAAAATTTCACATTAATTTTCGAGAGCAAGTTATAATTTTTTTTTGCGTTTTTTTGAATCATCTCTTTTTTAATAAAAAAATATTTTTTTGCGTTTTTCTCTTACAACTTTTGTATTTCTGGTTAAAGAATTCTACAGAGCTAGCAAGGTTTACTAAAAAACTCTTAGTTCATGTGTATGCTAAAATTTCAGATGCTTTTATTGGTTTTATTTTTAACTCTTAATTCGCATAACTATAAAAAAAAACAAGCTATTTATTAACAATTTATCCTTATTCAAGTTTCAAAAAGTATCTTTGGTGGAATTTTTATGGATACAAATTACTTACAAGAACTAAACAAAGAGCAGCTCGATGCAGTCAAAAATTATAAAGGCTCATCGTTGATTATTGCAGGTGCCGGTTCAGGAAAAACAAGAGTTTTGACTTACCGAATAGCTTATATGTTGGGGCAAGGAATTCCAGCTTATAAAATTTTAGCTCTAACTTTTACCAACAAGGCAGCAAAAGAGATGAAAGAACGAATTTCGTCTTTAGTAGGGAAAACAACGGCAAGTCATTTGTGGATGGGAACTTTTCATTCGATATTTGCAAAAATATTACGATTCGAAGCCGAAGCACTTGGCTATAAACCCAATTTTACCATTTACGACACCGCAGATACAAAAAGCGTTTTGAATTCTGTAATAAAAGAAATGAACCTTGACACACAGGTTTACAAAGTGAACGAGGTTTATAGTAAAATTTCTCTTGCGAAAAATGCTTTAATCACGCCAAATGGATACTTGGCAAATGCTCAGATGATTGAGCAAGACAAACAAAGTCGAAAACCTCTTGTTGGAGAAATTTATAAGCGATACGCCAAAAAGTGTTTTGCCGCAAACGCAATGGATTTTGACGATTTGTTGATGAATACCAATATATTGTTTCGTGATCATCCTGCAGTTTTGACAAAGTATCAAGAAAAATTTAACTTCATTTTGGTTGACGAATATCAGGATACAAATTTTTCGCAGTATTTAATCATCAAAAAATTATCCGACCAATATAAAAATATTTGCGTTGTGGGCGACGATTCTCAAAGTATCTATTCGTTTCGAGGAGCAAAAATTCAAAATATTTTAAATTTTAAGTCCGATTATCCCGATTATGCCTTGTATAAACTTGAACGAAATTATCGCTCGTCGAAAAACATAGTTAATGCCGCAAATAGTTTAATCGAAAAAAATACAAACCGAATTCCTAAAAATATTTTTTCAGAAAATGAAGACGGAAGCAAAATTAAAGTACTTAAAAGTTATACCGACACCGAAGAAAGCTATATTGTCGCAAACGAATTGATAGAAAGTAAATTTAACAATAAATTCAATTATGTTGATTTTGCAATTTTGTACCGAACGAATGCACAATCGAGAGTATTTGAAGAAGCTTTCCGCAAGAGGAATATTCCGTACAAAATATATGGCGGACTTTCGTTTTATCAACGAAAAGAAATAAAAGACATTATTTCGTATTTTCGATTGATCATTAATCAAAACGATGAAGAAGCATTCAAGAGAGTTATAAATTATCCGAAAAGAGGAATTGGAGATACAACGCTTGAAAAAATAAATTCATATGTCGTAGCTACTGGAAATGATTCTTGGAATGCATTGGAAAAAATTGACACTATAAATTTTGGCTTTAACAGAGGAACTGTATTAAAGTTAAAAAGCTTTTTTGGGTTAATTTCTGATTTGACACTGCAAGTATCTACCTTGAATGCTTACGATTTTGCTAACGAAGTTATTTCAAAAGCAGGAATCCATAAAGAATTGTACACCGACCAAACACCCGAAGGAGTTAGTAGATACGAAAACGTACAAGAATTATTAAATGGAATTCGTGAATTTTGCGAAAATTATTTTGACGAAGGCATTCCAACACTTGATAAATATCTCGAAAATGTTTCGTTGCTTACCGATGCTGATGGCGAAAAAGAAGAAGACAGAGATAAGGTTACCTTAATGACCATTCATTCGGCAAAAGGACTTGAATATGAACACGTGTTTATTGTTGGTGCTGAAGAAAATTTATTTCCATCGCAACGCTCATCGTCAAGTTTGCAAGACTTGGAAGAAGAACGTAGATTGTTTTATGTAGCAGTTACGAGAGCTAAAAAAATTGCTTCCATTTCGTATGCAACATCACGTTTTCGTTATGGCTCATTCGAATCGAGTATCCCAAGTCGATTTATTCGAGAAATTAATAATGATTACCTTATTCTTCCCGAAGACGATGCTTTTGCCTACGAAAAGCCAATGGATAAAAGCCAAAAAAATAAATATATTTCAAATCAACAGTTTAAACCTAAAGAGCCTTTTATTCAAAACAAATTTAAAAAAGTATCAGAGACAAAAACATCGACAGTTTCGGCAAACAATCTTGATATAGAAATTGGAATGAAAGTTGAACACGAGCGTTTTGGTATTGGAGTAGTTATTAATATCGAAGGTTCTGACCCAAACACAAAAGCAATTGTTGATTTTAAAGAAGCCGGAACAAAAAACTTATTATTAAAATTTGCAAGATTAAAAATAGTTTTGGATTAATGTGTTGAATATGAACTATTTGTATATTTAAACTTGTACATCTAGCATAAAAGAACTATTTTTGATTCATAAAGATAAAAATATGATTGACAATAAAGATTACAACACATCGAGAAACGAAATTACATTACCTGATTATGGTAGAAATATTCAAAAAATGATTGAATTTATTTCAACCATCGAAAATCGAGACGAGCGAAATAAAGCAGCAAGTACTCTTGCAAATATAATGTACGGGATGAACTCAAGTTCTCGCGAAAACAACGTAGATTTAAGACAAAGAATTTGGTCTCAAATAGCCATAATTTCAAATTTTACTCTTGATGTTGATTATCCATTCGAGGTTCCTAGACCCGAGCATTTTAACGATAAACCAAGTAAAATTGAAATTCCGCAAAGCCCAATTAAATTTCGCCATTATGGAAAAATCATGGAAAATATGATTAAAAAAGCGGTTACAATGGAAGATGGCGAAATGAAAGAAGCTCTGATTAAAATCATTGCAAATCACATGAAAAAACTTTATTTGATTTGGAATCGAGAATCGGTTGGCGACGATTTGATTTTTTCTGATATGCAAGAAATTGCAGGAACAAATTTTGGGTTTATCGAAAATCTTAAATTGAATGAAACTCGAGATATTCTTTCCAAAAATAAACGAACCAAACGTACTCATCGAAAATAAAATTACGAAATGAATACTTTTGAAATAGAAGGCGGTTATAAACTCAAGGGAGAAATAACCCCACAAGGAGCAAAAAACGAAGCTTTACAAATTATTTGTGCAACGCTGCTTACTTCTGATGAAATTGTAATTGAAAATATTCCTCAAATACGTGATGTAATAAACTTAATAAACTTACTCTCGTCAATTGGCGTTAAGGTTAAAAAAATAAACGAATCTACATATAGTTTTAAAACTGAAAATCTTGATTTCGATTATTTGTATTCTGACGAATATAAGAAAAAAGCTTCGAGCCTAAGAGGTTCTATAATGATTGTTGGACCTATGCTTTCGCGATTTGGAGTTGGGTTAATTCCAAGACCTGGAGGAGATAAAATAGGTCGCAGAAGATTAGATACCCATTTTATTGGATTTGAAAAATTAGGTGCAATATTTAATTACGATTCTTCTTTAAATTTTTATGAGGTCAAGGCTAAAAAGCTTAAAGGAACCTATATGCTTCTCGACGAAGCCTCGGTTACTGGAACAGCAAACATAATAATGGCAGCTGTTTTAGCTGAAGGAAAAACAACCATTTTTAATGCTGCTTGCGAACCATACATTCAGCAACTGTGTAAAATGCTCGTAAAAATGGGATCTAACATAATTGGAATTGGCTCTAATTTATTGACCATCGAAGGAGTAAAATCGCTGAAAGGTTGTACACATAGAATGCTTCCTGATATGATCGAAATAGGAAGTTTCATCGGCTTAGCTGCGATGACTCAATCAGAAATTACGATTAAAAATGTTGCTTACGATGAACTTGGAATCATTCCATCGTCGTTTAAAAGACTTGGCATAAAACTTGACCGAATTGGCGACGATATTTTTATTCCCGAACAAGATAATTACGAAATCGAAACATTTATTGATGGCTCTATAATGACAATTTCAGATGCTATATGGCCTGGATTAACTCCCGATTTATTGAGTGTTTTTTTGGTTGTTGCCACTCAAGCAAAAGGAAGCGTTCTTATTCATCAAAAAATGTTTGAAAGCCGTCTGTTTTTTGTCGATAAATTAATTGATATGGGTGCTCAAATTATTCTTTGCGACCCACATCGTGCAACGGTTATTGGACACAATCGACAATTAAAACTTAAACCAACCGTAATGACTAGTCCTGACATCAGAGCCGGAGTAGCTTTATTGATTGCAGCATTATCGGCCGATGGAACCAGTATTATTCACAACATTGAACAAATCGATAGAGGATATCAAGATATCGATGGTCGTTTAAATAAATTAGGAGCTAAAATTAAAAGAACAAATCATGAGTAAAAGATTAATTTCAATCATTGTCGGCTTTTTCATCTTTTCATCAACTTTTGCACAAAACGAAAATAAAGAAAAAGTTATAGGAACTCAAATTGGAGATATTGCTCCAGAATTGGCTTACGAATCACCCGACGGAAAAATTTACAAACTATCTGATTTAAAGGGCAGTATGGTTTTAGTCGATTTTTGGGCTTCGTGGTGTGGACCATGTCGAAGAGAAAATCCTAGCGTAGTTGGTGCATATCAAAAGTATAAAGATGAAAAATTTAACAATGGTAAAAAATTTACAGTTTATAGCGTTTCCCTCGATAAATCAAAAGAAAGCTGGGTTGGTGCAATTGAAAGGGATAAACTAGAATGGGAATATCATGTAAGCGATTTAAAATATTGGTCTTCAGAAGGAGCAAAAACTTACAATGTTAGGTCGATACCTTCGAATTTTTTACTCAATGGAGATGGGATTATTGTTGGTGTAAATTTACGTGGTGCCGATTTGGAGTCAGCCTTGGAAAAAGAACTGAAAAAATAGCCGATTAAAAATATAAACTTGAAATAAATATAGACAAAAATGCCAATTTGTCTATATTTTGTTTTATGGCAAGCAAATTGACAATTCAAAACGATTAATTTTTCAAAAAATATATAGAATATGCGAATGTCTAGAAAAAAAGATAAAAAAGATATTGAAGAAAACGTAGTAACAGAAGAAAATGAACAAAATATCGACTCGAGCCAAGAAGAGAAACAGGAAAAAAATGAGGTAAATATTGAGGCAGAGTTAATAGAAAAAGTTAATGAGTTTCAAAATAAATATTTGAGACTTTCGGCCGAATTTGATAATTACAGAAAAAGAACTCTTAAAGAAAAAATGGATCTCACGAAAACTGCTGGAGAAGACATTTTTGTAAATATGCTTCCAATTATCGATGATTTTGAGAGAGCCATAGAATCGATAAATAGTGCTAAAGATATTGATGCCATAAAAAATGGTATTAATTTGATTTACAGTAAATTTTCAATCTTTTTATCACAAAAAGGAATCAAGGCGATTGAAACAAAAGATGCCGATTTTGATACCGATTTTCACGAGGCGATTACCAAAATGCCAACCGAAGATAAAAAAGGGAAGATAATAGATGTGATCGAAAAAGGATATTTACTTAACGAAAAAGTAATTCGATACGCAAAAGTGGTTGTTGGAGAATAAGGTAGATTGAAAAACAAAAAGCAAAAAAATGTCAAAAAGAGATTATTACGAAATACTCGAAGTTTCGAAAAATGCATCGAAAGACGAAATTAAAAAGGCTTATCGCAAGATGGCAATTAAACACCATCCCGATAAAAACCCAAACGATAAGTCTGCAGAAGAAAAATTTAAGGAAGCTGCCGAAGCTTATGAAGTATTAAGTAACGACGATAAAAAACGACGATACGACCAATTTGGACACGCCGGAGTTGGCGGAGCTTCTGGTGGAAGCGGAGGATACGGCGGCGGCATGTCGATGGATGACATTTTTTCAAATTTTGGAGATATCTTCGGAGACGTTTTTGGCGGTGGATTTGGCGGGTTCGGTGGCAGAGGTCGACAATCAAGACGAGTTAATAAAGGAACCAATCTTCGCGTAAAAGTTAAATTAAACTTAAATGAAATTGCAACAGGCGTTGAGAAGAAAATAAAAGTCAAAAAATACGTTTCTTGTAAAACTTGCGATGGTTCAGGGGCTGTTCCCGGTTCAAAACACACAGAGTGTAGCACTTGTCACGGACAAGGACAAGTGATTACAGTTACTAATACCATTTTGGGACAAATGCAAAGTGCAAGAACATGCCCAACTTGTGGAGGAGAAGGAAAAATAATAACTCAAAAATGTACTTCTTGCTACGGCGAAGGCATTATGCAAGATGAGGAAGTTGTAAACATAAAAATTCCTGCAGGAGTTGGAGAAGGAATGCAACTTTCGGTATCGGGAAAAGGAAATGCAGCACGAAGAGGTGGCATGAATGGAGATTTACTTGTTCTTATCGAAGAAGAAAAACACGAAGAGTTAATAAGAGACGATAATGATTTATTGTATAATCTTTTCATAAGTATTCCCGATGTAACGCTTGGAGCAACTGTTGAAATCCCAACCTTAGAAGGAAAAGTTAAAATTAAAATTGACCCAGGAACACAACCAGGAAGAATACTGCGATTAAGAGGAAAAGGCTTAACAGATGTTAATGCATACCGAAAAGGCGACTTGCTTGTAAAAGTCAACGTTTGGATTCCAAGTGCCATTTCAAAAGAAGAGAAAAAGATATTCGAAAAACTTCAGTCATCACCGAGTTTTATTCCAAACCCATCAAGTTCAGAAAAAAGTTTTTTTGAGAAAATGAAAGAATACTTTTAACCGATAAAACACTAACACAAAAAAGATAGATGAACCTTTTTGAAGCCCACAATGTTGTTAAAAAATATGCTAATCACTTAGCTCTAGATAATGTTAGCATAAATGTTCCCAAAGGTTCTATATTTGGACTGCTTGGTCCGAATGGAGCAGGAAAAACAACTCTAATCAGAATCATTAATCAAATTACAGCTCCTGATAGTGGCGATATTTTTTTTAATGGAGAAAAACTCAAATCGCACCATGTCGAACAAATAGGCTACTTACCGGAAGAGCGAGGTTTGTACAAAAAAATGAAAGTTGGTGAGCAGGCTTTATATCTGGCACAGCTAAAGGGTTTATCAAAAAAAGATGCGTTGAAAAAATTAAAATACTGGTTCGAAAAATTTGAAATTCAAGCATGGTGGGACAAAAAAGTTGAAGAGCTTTCGAAAGGAATGCAACAAAAAGTTCAGTTTATTGTAACTATTTTACACGAACCAAAATTATTGATTTTTGATGAGCCTTTCAGTGGATTTGACCCAATAAATACCAATTTATTGAAACAGGAAATTTTATATTTAAGAGAACAAGGAGCCACAATTATTTTTTCCACACACAACATGAGTTCGGTTGAAGAAGTTTGCGACAACATAGCCTTAATCAATAAATCTAAAAAAATTCTCGACGGCTCAGTTCATGATATCAGAAATCAATTTAAAGGAAATACACTCGAAATTCAGTTTAAAGGAAAGCCAAATCTGCTTGAGGCTACACTTACTCCTGATTATGAAATCGTTGAAAATAATTTTGCAAACGATATTACCAATATTAAAATTAAGCTTTTACGAGAAATAAAAACCAACAATTTAATTTCACATGTGCTTCCTTTCGGAGAAATTATTTCGTTCAGAGAAATGCTCCCAAGCATGAACGACATTTTTATTAGAGCCGTAGAAGAAACAAACGAAATAGACAATAAAAAACAAATATTATGAGCAAAATAACACTCATCATAAAACGAGAATATCTCACGAGAGTTAAGAAAAAGTCCTTTATTATTATGACCATCATTGGTCCAATTTTAATGGCAGCCTTGATGATTGTACCTGCTTGGGTTTCGCAACTCGAAGATCAAGACAATAAAACCATTGCTATTATTGACCAAACAAAAGCGGTGAGTTTAGCTATCGAAAATACACAGTATTTGAAATTTGAACGACTCGAAAATAAAAGTTTAGACGATGTAAAAAAAGATTTTAAAACATCAGGCTATTACGCCGTTCTGTTTATTCCCGAAAATATAACAAGTGCTCCCAGTGGCGTTCAGCTTTTTTCGAACAAACAACCAAACCTTGGAGTAAAGATGCATATTTCGAATGCTCTCGAAAAAGAATTAGAAAGCGAAAAACTTAAAGCATCGGGGATAGACGAAAATATTTTAAAAGCGGTTAAAACGAATGTTAACATTTCTACATTTAAGTGGACAGATGAGGGTGTTGAGGAGGAAAGTTCTACCGAGTTAACAATGGCAGTTGGTTTTATTGCTGGCTTTATGATTTATCTTTTTATTTTTCTTTATGGAGCTCAGGTTATGCGAGGTGTCATTGAAGAAAAAACCAGCCGAATAGTTGAGGTAATCATTTCTTCAGTACGACCATTTCAGTTGATGATGGGGAAAATTGTGGGTGTTGCAATGGTCGGATTAACTCAGTTTTTACTTTGGATTATATTAACATTTGTGATTGTAACGGTTGTGCAAACGGTATTTTTTGACATAAATCCAGCAAACATTCAACAAGAAGTTGTTGCCCAAGATTTATTCACGGGTTCTTCAAGTCAGTTAAGCGAAATACAACCAGTTATGGACGAAAATGCAAGCGAGATACAAGGAATGTTATCAACCTTGAAAAACATTGATTTTGCCGTAATGATTGGAATGTTTTTATTCTATTTTCTTGGCGGATATTTATTGTATTCTTCACTTTTTGCCGCAATCGGTGGAGCTGTTGATAACGAGGCCGACACACAGCAATTTATGCTTCCCATTTCGGCTCCTCTCATAGTTGCATTTATTGTTGGTCAAAATGTAGTAAATAATCCCGATGGAGCAGTCAGTTTTTGGTTTTCGATTATTCCATTCACATCTCCGGTTGTAATGATGATTCGTATTCCTTTTGGTGTACCTTTTTGGGAAATTGCTTTATCGGCAGTTCTTTTGGTGCTTACTTTTATTGGAACAACTTGGTTGGCAGGAAAAATATATCGAACCGGAATACTTATGTATGGAAAAAAAATTACCTACAAAGAACTTTGGAAATGGTTAAGATATAGTTCTTAGGTTAGATTGCTGTTCTATTCAGAAACATACAGATAAATATTTAATTGATAGTTAGATAAGGAAAGAGGGTGTCCGAAAAGTCGAGACACCCTCTTCTTTTATTTTCGACTTTCGATAAGTACTTCCAAAATTTGTTTTGCGGCAACTGAGACCGAAGTTCCCGGTCCAAAAATTCCGACAACTCCGGCCTTGTACAAGAAATCGTAATCTTGTGCAGGAATAACACCTCCGGCAATTATCATTATGTCTTCACGACCAAGTTTTTTTAGTTCTGCAATTACTTGAGGAATCAAAGTTTTGTGCCCTGCGGCTAAACTCGAGACACCTAGTATATGTACGTCGTTTTCAACAGCTTGCTTGGCGGCTTCGGCAGGAGTTTGAAACAATGGTCCAATATCTACATCGAATCCCATATCGGCATATCCAGTTGAAACCACTTTTGCTCCTCTATCATGACCGTCTTGTCCCATTTTTGCAATCATAATTCGTGGGCGTCTTCCATCAAGTTCGGCAAATTTATCGGCAAGTTCTTTGGCTTTTTTATAATCGGAATCGTTATGCGATTCAGAAGAATATACTCCTGAAATTGATCGAATTACTGCCTTGTATCTTCCCGAAACAGCCTCTATAGCATCTGAAATTTCTCCAAGTGTCGCTCGCTTTCTTGCTGCATCAACAGCAAGTTCTAACAAATTTCCATTTTCAGTTTCACACGATTTTGTAATTTCTGCTAATGCTTTTTTAACTTCTTCGTTGTTACGCTCAGCTTTTAATTTTGCCAATCGTTTTAATTGCGATTCTCTTACGGCAGTATTATCAACCTCGAGAATATCAATAGGGTCTTCTTTTTCGAGTTTGTATTTATTTACCCCAACAATAATGTCTTTTTTCGAATCAATGCGAGCTTGTTTTCGAGCAGCAGCTTCTTCGATTCTCATTTTAGGGATTCCTGTTTCGATAGCTTTCGACATTCCGCCAAGTTCTTCAACTTCTTCGATTAGTGCCCATGCTTTTTGTGCCAACTCATTGGTTAAGGTTTCGACATAATACGAACCAGCCCAAGGGTCAACAGCTTTACAAATATTGGTTTCTTCTTGTAAGTATATTTGAGTATTTCGTGCTATACGAGCCGAGAAGTCGGTTGGTAATGCAATAGCTTCGTCAAGTGCGTTGGTATGAAGCGATTGTGTATGCCCAAGTGCAGCAGCCATAGCTTCGATGCAAGTTCGGGCAACATTGTTAAACGGGTCTTGTTCTGTTAAACTCCATCCCGATGTTTGTGAGTGTGTTCGCAATGCCATCGATTTTGGATTTTTAGGATTAAATTGTTTGACAATTTTTGCCCAAAGCATTCGTGCAGCTCTCATTTTGGCTATTTCCATAAAATGATTCATCCCGATTGCCCAAAAGAACGACAATCGAGGAGCAAACTCATCAATACTTAAGCCCGATGCAATTCCTGTTCGCAAATATTCCAAGCCGTCGGCTAAGGTATAAGCTAATTCAATATCGGCAGTTGCTCCAGCTTCTTGCATGTGATACCCCGATATACTGATTGAATTGAATTTAGGCATATTCTTAGATGTAAAACCAAAAATATCGGCAATAATTCTCATCGACATTTCTGGTGGATAGATGTATGTATTTCGAACCATAAATTCTTTCAAAATATCGTTTTGAATAGTTCCGCTCAAAAGTTCCATTTTTACGCCCTGCTCTTCGGCTGCAACAATATAAAACGCTAAAATTGGAAGAACCGCACCGTTCATCGTCATCGAAACCGACATTTTATCCAATGGAATTTGATCGAATAAAATTTTCATGTCAAGAATCGAATCAATTGCAACGCCAGCTTTTCCTACATCTCCTACAACTCTTTCGTGATCAGAATCATAACCTCGATGAGTTGCCAAATCGAATGCAACCGATAAACCTTTTTGTCCGGCAGCTAAATTTCTTCGATAAAAAGCGTTTGATTCTTCAGCAGTTGAAAATCCAGCATACTGACGAACAGTCCATGGCTTCATAACGTACATAGTTGAGTATGGCCCTCTAAGATATGGAGGCAAACCTGCTGCAAAGTTCAAATGTGATATATTTTCTAAATCGCTTGAGTTGTAAACTGGTTTAACGTTGATTTGCTCGGGAGTTAGCCAATTTTTTTCAATCTTGTTTTCCTTTTCCCAATCGGCCGAAGATTTAGTTTGCTTAGGGTTATTTTGTAAACTTATATTTTTGAAATTTGGTTTCATAATTTTTTTGTATAGGTTATAAATTTAGAAGTCCTTAAAGAAAAATTTGAAAAGTTTATTCTCAAAATAGGTGCTTTCATCTTTTTATAATTATTATGTAATTCCTATTATTTGGTTAAAATCTTGCAAGGTTTCTAATAGATTCGATTTTAAATGAATGAAGTTTGTAACGCCCGTTTTTTTAAAATTTTCGATATGTTCTTTTGGATATCCAGCAACGACCAATATTTTGGTATGTAAAACTTCTGCAATTTGTGGGACTATTTCTGGATATTCTTCATCAGAACTACAAATTACTATAATCTCTGCTTGACTTTCTTTTGCCGCTTTTATGCCTTCCTCAATGGTTTTGAAACCAAGATTATCGATAATTTCGTATCCAGCACATCCGAAGAAATTTGAGGAGAACATCGCACGGGCTTTTCTCATGGCTAAGTTTCCAAAAGTAAACATGAAAACGCGCGGAGTTTTTGCCGCTCTTTCAGTTTGTAATCTAATTTTCTCAAAAGCCTCAGCTCCACGATAAATGCGAATAGGTTCTGCTATTAAAGATTCCGGCACGTTTGGTTTTTTTGTTTTTGTAACAGTATTCGAAATTTTTTCTAATGGATTTGGATATTGATTTGTCCCAAGTATTATTTCGCTTCGCATGGCAATATTCATATCTCTTTTTTGAGCCATTTCTTTAATCGAAAGTTGAATAAAACCATCTTTGAATGCTTGTAAATATCCGCCTTTATCTTCTATTTCGACAAAAAGTTTCAACGCTTCGTTTGCAATTGCTTGCGTCAAATTTTCAATGTAGTATGAGCCTGCCGATGGGTCAATAATTTTGTTCATGTTCGATTCTTCTTTCAAAATAATTTGTGTGTTTCGGGCAATTCTTTCTGAAAATGTATCCGATTCTTGAAACGTTATATCGAAAGGTGTTACGGTTAATATTTCTACTCCTCCAATAACCGCCGACATCGACTCAGTTGTTGTTCGAAGCATATTTACATATGGGTCGTAACTTGTTTTGTTCCATTCTGAAGTAATGGCATGAATGTATAACTGATTCGAAATACTATTTTTGGGATTGTAGGCTTCTATAATTTTTGCCCACAACAATCTGGCAGCTCTTACTTTTGCAATTTCCATGAAATAATTTGAACCAATTCCCACAACAAATTTCATTTTCGAAGAAATATCGTCAACGCTTAATCCTTTGTCGGTTAATTTATTTAAGTACTCAACAGCCATTGATAATCCAAAAGCCAACTCTTGAGTTGCCGAAGCTCCTGCATTATGAAAATTAACTGCATTAACGGCAAACGCTTTTAGTTTTCCTGAATTCTTGATTGAATATTCTACATCGTCAAATGCTGCTTTTTCATCTTTGCAAAAATTTCCCTTTATGGTTAAAATTCCAAGTGAGTCTAGGTTTATAGCCCCCGACAAAAAATCGAAATGTTGGAGATCTTTACATAAATTTTGAATGCTGATTGCTCCCGAAAAATCTATGTTTGTTTCAATTAAACAAATGTTATTGAGTAAAGTAGAAAGATTCTCTTTGGTAACATTCTTATCTGTCAATATAAAATTAATTCCGCTTGCTCCTTTATCTAGAGCATTTAATGCTTTTTGATTTGCTTGATTATAATCTACAACGTATATGTCTTCGCAAATTTTCCATTCGTTATCGCATTTTTTATTTCCTCTTACATAAGGGAAATCGGTAGGAAAGGACTTTGTAAATTCGATATTAGAAATATGCTCAGCTCTATAATATGGTTTTACGTTGATTCCTTCGAGTGTTTTCCATACCAATTTTTTATCGTAATCGGCACCCTTTAAGTCTTTAACTATAAGTTCTTCCCATTCTTGAGTGCTTATGTCGGGAAAATCGGTGAACAAACTTTTGCTTTTATCAGTCATATCAAATATATTTTAATAATTGCGACAAAGTTATAACAAGAAATGCTAAAAAAACATGCTATATGTCAGGTAAACGAATATGTACTGTTTAATCTGTGCTTTTCTATAATTGATGTTGAATATTGTTGAGGCAATATAATTACTATAAAAACCAATAAATTCTTAGCTTTCAATAATATCTAATTACTATAAAATAGGGTTTTATACCGAATAATTTTTTAGAAAAAAATTCAAATAGTTCGACCACGTTGTGGTCGTATGTTTATAGCCGTACAATTCTGCTATAAACATTTGACTCCTTTGGAGTCATACAAATCATTAAATTTTAGCATATAATTCGGTATAATGTCTAGTATAAAAAATATTTTTGCGTGGATTCCTACACATACTGTTTTTGCAAATATTGTCATTGGAAACAAACAACTTTATATAAACTATGTATATGTTTGTAAAAAAGTATTATATAAATTTTTTAAGTGAGTTTTTGAACATAGAAAATGTAATAATGTCTCATACATCTAAATCCATTTGAATGAAACAATAGGAAAATAGCGATTCCTTCTGATGATGGAATTTTTCGTATTTTCTTTGATGGATTTCATATTCGATGTGATTCTGTGATTTTATCAAATACAATACAAAAAAGCATTAACATTATAAAATATTTCCGTAATTTTATCATAACAAATCATAGAGTCGAAGTTTAATTAAAATTTTTTGTAATCAAACGATGAATTAATTTATTTTGTAAGTGAAGAAATTCAAATTTCGGAACGTAAAACTTTCAAAATGGTAGAAAAGAATGCTTCGAAATAGATTTGATGGCTGGAATAACGGCAAATATGCTGCAGTTTAAAATAAATCCTGCCGAATTATTTGATTGTGAATAATAATATAATAATAATGCAAGCCACAAACACTTCAATATTAATAATTTATACAGGAGGAACTATAGGAATGATTCAAAACGAAAACGGAACATTAGTACCGTTTAACTTTGAAAATTTACTAAAATACATTCCATTGTTGAAAAACTTTCACTCCAAAATTGACTCATATTGCTTCGAACAACCGATTGATTCATCAGATGTTAGTCCCGAATTTTGGATTAAGTTGGTAGATATTATCCACGAAAAATATGAGCAATACGACGGTTTTGTAATTCTTCATGGCTCAGACACAATGGCTTACACTGCTTCGGCATTAAGTTTTATGCTCGAAAATTTGAATAAGCCAGTAATTTTAACTGGCTCACAGTTACCGATTGGACTATTGCGAACCGATGGTCGTGAAAATTTAATTGCATCGCTCGAAATTGCATCAGCAAAGAAAAACAACAAGCCTTTAATTCCCGAAGTTTGTATTCTGTTCGAAAATTCATTGTTTAGAGGCAATAGAACACATAAGTTTAACGCCGAGAATTTTGAGGCATTTATATCACCAAACTACCCAAACTTAGCCGAAATAGGTGTAAATATAAAATATAATTACCCAGTAATTTCGCATCCCAATATTGATTTTTTGGTTTCTCACCGAAAGTTGGATAATAACATCGTGGTTCTTAAAATGTTTCCCGGAATATCTCACAAAGCAATTGAAGCAATTTTAAATATCGAAGAACTTAAGGCTGTGGTTTTAGAAACTTATGGCTCAGGAAATATTACAACCGACCAAAAAGTAATTTTCTTATTATCCGAAGCGATAAAAAAAGGCATCATTATTTTTAATGTAACTCAGTGTCAAGCAGGAGCAGTTGAACAAGGAAAATACGAAACAAGCATCCAGTTAAAAAACATTGGTGTAATCAGCGGAAAAGACATTACAACCGAAGCCGCTCTTGCAAAATTGATGTACTTACTCGGCGAAAATTTCTCTCAAAAACAAATCGAAAAACTACTACCAATATCGATTAGAGGCGAAATCACAAACTAAATATTCTAGTTGGTTTTATCGATGTTTTTCTTCGTCGCTTAATATCAAATTTAGATAATTTTCGTATCTCGATAAACTAATATCGCCATCTTTTACATGCTGAATTACAGCACAATTTGGTTCGTGAACGTGAGTGCAATTGTTATATTTACATTGAGCCGAATAGTTAAAAATTTCAGGAAAAAAATGATACATTTCTTCTTTTTTCATGTCGATTAATCCGAAGCCCTTTATTCCGGGAGTGTCTATGATGTAGCCACCACTCGAAACGTGATGCATTTCGGCAAAAGTTGTGGTGTGTTTTCCTTTGTGATGAGAATCAGAAATTTCGCCTACTCGAATATTAAGTTTGCTATCAATTTTATTAATCAACGATGATTTTCCAACGCCCGAATTTCCCGAAAAAACACTCACTTTATCGCACATCAATTCTCTCAATAAATCAATATTTACATTCTCGACAACCGATGTTTCAATACATTTATAACCAATCGGATTGTATATCGATTTGATTTGATTAACAAGTTCTGAAAGTTTTTCGGATTTGTATAAATCAACTTTGTTAATCACAATTATAGTTGGGATTCGATACGCTTCTGCGGAAATTAAAAATCGGTCGATGAATAACGTCGAAGTTTCGGGAAAAGCAAGCGTAATTACCAAAAAAGCTTGGTCGATGTTTGAAGCAACTATATGATGCTGTTTCGATAAATTCGATGATTTACGAATAATATAATTTTTTCGTTCATAAATTTTCGATATAAGCCCAACATTATCTTCAGCTAAGGAGAATTCAACAACATCACCAACTGCGACAGGATTTGTACTTTTTAAATCATCAAGACGAATTTTCCCACGAATTCTACACTCAAAAATCTGATTGTCATCATTTTTTACCGAAAACCAGCTGCCTGTTGATTTTATAACGATTCCTTTATTCAAAAACAATAAATATTAAATAATTTACGATATTTGTTACGAAGATATAACAAATTAACTATTGAAGTGAAAAAAATAATTTCATATAATCTAAATGGGATTAGAGCGGCATTAGGCAAAGACCTCATCGGTTGGTTAAAAGTCGAAAATCCGGATATGCTTTGCATTCAAGAAACAAAGGCAAGTTCAGACCAATTCGACACCCGTATTTTCGAAGAATTGGGATACGAACATTATTGGTTTTCAGCCGAAAAAAAAGGCTATAGCGGTGTTGGAATTTTAACAAAGCTTAAGCCCGATAAAATAATATATGGAATGGATAATCCAACATACGATTCCGAAGGTAGAGTTTTACAAGCCGACTTTGGCGATGTTTCCTTAATCTCAGTTTATTTTCCATCGGGAACAAGTGGCGATGCTCGACAAGATTTTAAAATGGACTTTCTCGAAGATTTTCATAAATATTTAAAAAACTTACGAAAAACACGTCCAAACTTAATTGTTTCGGGCGATTATAATATTTGTCACAAACCTATTGATATAAATTATCCGAAAAAACACGAACAAATGTCAGGTTATTTGCCCGAAGAACGTGCCTGGGTTGATCAATTTGTCGCCGATGGATTTGTCGATACTTTTCGAGAATTCAACAAAGAATCGAACCAATATTCGTGGTGGAGTTACCGCTCTGGAGCAAGACCTAAGAATTTAGGCTGGAGAATTGATTATCACATGGTTACTGATAGTTTGAAAAGTAAATTGGTAAATGCAAAAATATTGCAACAAGTTGTTCATTCTGACCATTGTCCGGTTGTAGTTGAAATTGATTTTTAGAAAAAGACTTAATAAACCCCCAAGGTTGTGAAAACCTTGGAGGTTTGAGAAACACAATGGTTTAAAATCAAATATCAAAAAAAATAACACAAAGAATAATTAATATTAAAATAGAGTTGTTAACTTTATGTCATTATTAAAAATCGAATTTATTTAAAATTAAAATTATGATAAGTTACAAAGAATTAGGATTAGTTAATTCGAAAGAATTATTTGCAAAAGCCGTAAAAGGCGGATATGCAATACCTGCTTTCAATTTTAACAATATGGAACAAATGCAGGCAATTATTTCGGCATGCGTTGAAACAGAATCGCCTGTTATTTTGCAAGTATCGAGCGGTGCAAGAAAATATGCAAACCAAACCTTGTTGCGTTATATGGCTCAGGGAGCTGTTGAGTATGCAAAAGAATTAGGAAAAAATATTCCTATCGTTCTTCATCTCGACCATGGCGATACATTTGAATTATGCAAATCGTGTATTGAAATGGGATTTTCTTCAGTTATGATTGATGGTTCGCACCATTCGTATGAAAAAAACATTGAACTAACCAAACAAGTAGTTGAATATGCTCATAAGCACGGTGTAACAGTAGAGGGCGAATTAGGTGTTTTGTCAGGAATTGAAGACGATGTAGTAGCGGCAAAATCAATTTATACACAACCCGAACAAGTCGAAGATTTTGTAAAAAAAACAGGCGTTGATTCCTTAGCGATTTCTATTGGAACATCGCATGGAGCAAACAAATTTAAACCTGAGCAATGTACTCGTAACGAAAAAGGCGTATTAGTTCCACCTCCATTACGTTTCGACATTTTAGAAGAAATTGAAAGAAGAATCCCTGGTTTTCCAATCGTATTACACGGAGCATCATCAGTTCCAATGGATTTGATTGATGTTATAAATACACACGGAGGAAAAATGAAAGATGCTGTTGGTATTCCAGAAGAACAACTTAGAAGAGCGGCGGCATCGGCTGTTTGTAAAATCAATATTGACTCTGACGGACGTATTGCAATGACTGCAGCTATTAGAAAAGCATTCGTTGATAATCCGGGCGAATTCGACCCTCGAAAATATTTAGGTCCCGCTCGTGATGCATTAAAACAACTTTACAAACATAAAATTGTGAATGTTCTTGGAAGTGCTAACAGAATCTAAAAAATAAAACCTATTTTAAGCCGTGTAATGGTCATTGAGTTAAATCAAAATGCCATAATACACGGCTTTTTTATTTCAATTAGTCTCCAAATTTATTTTATCTACATTTCCCATCTTAGTCCAAAAACATTAAAAATATTGTCCTTTTTACAAACTTTACAAACATAATAAAGTGATTAACAAAATATTGCAAAAATCAAAATTCACGAAAGATGATATTGTTTTTCTTCTAAATGCGAAAGATGATGACGAAAAAAAACTTTTTCTTCGTTCGGCTGAAATCAAAGAAAAACATGTTGGCAATAAAGTTTGGCTACGAGGATTGATAGAACTGTCGAATATTTGTTCGAAAAACTGTTATTACTGTGGAATTCGCAAGGGAAACAAAAATGTGTGTCGCTACGAAATACAACTCGACGAAGTAATTGAATCGGCGAAGTTTGCCTTGGACAATGGCTTTGGCTCTATCGTAATACAGTCAGGAGAAATACAATCGACAAAATTCACAAATAAAATTCTGGATATTCTTCAAAAAATTCAGCAGCTTTCAAGCCCTAAATTACGAGTAACTCTTTCGTGTGGTGAACAAACAGAAGAAACGTATCGCAAATGGTTTGATGCTGGAGCCGAGCGATATTTATTACGAATTGAAACATCAAATTCAGACTTGTACCATAAAATACATCCTAATGATTCGCTGCATGATTTCGACAAGCGAATAGAAGCCCTCAACGTGTTGAAAAAAATAGGTTTTCAAACCGGAACGGGAGTCATGATTGGTTTGCCTTTTCAAACTATTGACGATTTGGCAAACGATATTCTTTTTATGCAAAAAATGGATATTCATATGTGTGGTATGGGACCTTACATTGAACACAGCGAAACACCGTTGTTTAAATATTCTTCTTTGTTATTGTCTTTGCGTGAACGCTACGAATTGGCGTTGAAAATGATTGCCGTGTTAAGAATTGTGATGAAAGACATCAACATTGCTTCAACTACCGCTTTTCAAACAATTGATTCAGAAGGAAAAAAATCAGCCTTGGAAATTGGGGCAAATGTCTTAATGCCAAATCTTACGCCCGCCAAATACAAAGAGAATTATAATCTTTACAACAACAAACCTGGCAAAGAAAATACAATATCTTACGAATTTAATCTGGCTTTCGAAATGATTCGGAATGCTGAAAATATTGTAAGATTGAATGAATATGGGGATTCCATTCATTATTCAACAAAAAAAGAGTAATTTTGAGTTTTTACAAAAAAACAATGTTGCCAAAGCAATTAAGAATTTCTTTAAAAATTAGATTGTTCTTGCCTATAGCTCTCATTATTATATCTGTAATTGGTGTCGCTACTGTTTTTTTTATCAATATTTCAATTAAAAGTATTCATTCTCAAATCGAAAACAACTTAAAACTTGAAGTTCAAACCATTACAAAAATGTTTGAGCGGGAGCGAAACTTAAAACTCGAAAAAGTAAAAACAAACCTCAAAATTGCAAATGATTTATTTTACAAGTTTAACTTTTCGATTGAAAATACCGCGTTTGAAATATCTGCCGTAAATCAAAACAGCCATACAAACCACAATGTTTCCTTGAAAAAATGGAATCTTAACAAATTACCATTATATTTTGATAATACTTTTGTTGATAGCTTGAGCCATTTGGTTGGAGGAACTGTTACGGTTTTTCAACGAATCGATAGTGGTTTTGTGCGAATATCTACCAATGTGCTAAATAGCGATAGCATTCGAGCAGTTGGAACTTATATCCCGAACGAATCACCGGTAGTGAAGTCTGTTTTGAACAGAAAAACATATTATGGCAGGGCATATGTTGTCAACGATTGGTATATAACAGCTTATGAACCAATATTTCAAGGCAATAAAATCATAGGCATGCTGTATGTTGGCGATAAAGAAAAAGACCTTGCGGAGTTGCGAAAAATATTATATAGTTTAAATATCGGAGAAAGCGGATATCCTTTTGTGTTCGATAATGAAGGAAATGCGATAATTCATCCGAAAATCGAAGGACAAAACTGGAAAGACAGCACGCTGTTTAAATTGTTTACCAAGTCGGAAAGCGGAGTGTTAAGTTATATTTTTAACGACAAACAAAAAACGGCGGCATATAGCTACTATCCTGAATTTGATCTTTATATTGCAACTTGTGTCGAAACTGGAGCAGAAACACGAGAATTCATTAGAAATACAATTATTGGAGCTTCAGCGATAGCAATGTTGGTTGTACTCATTCTTTCTTTTTTCTTGTATTATTTGACTACTGAACGAATTTATCGTTTTTTGCGAGAACTTGAAATTAGCAATAAAAAATTAAGCAAAGCAAAAGAAGCTTTGAAACAATCGGAAGAGCGATTTCAAAAATTGTTTGACTCCACCGGCGACGATATTTTTGTAACCGACGAAAACGAAAGTATTATTGAAATAAACCAAGCAACTTGTAATTCGCTTGGATATACACGAGAGGAACTTCTAAAGCTAAAAATGTCCGACATAAAAACATTAAAATACGTTGACAAAGTTGCCGAAAATCGTCGTAAAATTTACGAGTTAGGAACTTACACTTTCGAATCGGAGCATGTAAGCAAAGATGGAAAAGTTATTCAAGTTGAGTTTACAAGTCGGGTAGTGAATTACAACAACGAACGGCTAATATTAAGCGTTGTGCGAAATGTCGGCGAAAGAAAAGAAGTCGAAAGACAAATTCTAAGCTCTACTATCAGAGCCGAAGAACGTGAACGTGAACGCTTTGCCCGCGATATGCACGATGGAATAGGCCCATTATTATCAACTATCAAATTGTATGTTAACGAACTATTATCGGCAAATTTAGACGAAGAAGAAAGAAAAGAACTTGTTCGTTATTCAAACGAGCTTATTGATGAGGCGGTAAGCTCGACTCGAAATATTTCGAATAATTTAATGCCTCGAATTATTCACAAATATGGCTTGGTTAAAGCAATTGACGCTTTTTGCGAAAAAATAAATAAAACCAACAAAATCAGCATTTCATTTGAACACGAAAAAATTCATGAACATTTAGATAAAAATCTCGAACTAATTCTATTTCGCGTTATCAGTGAATTAATTAACAATACAATAAAACATGCAAACGCTTCAAAAATATTGTTGCTATTGATAAACGACGGTGAAAAAATAAAATTATTTTTAAAAGACGACGGTGTTGGATTTAATGTGAACGAAATAATGAATTCGGAACAGAAAGGTATGGGATTGAAAAACATCATTAGCCGAATAAAATCGATTAATGGATTTTATAAATTTGACAGTTCGCCCGGAAACGGCTTTTCGATTAAAATTGAAATTTTTTTGTAATTATTTTATGTAACTTGCTATCGCTAATTTTTGCCAAATGAAAGAATTTATTGAAATTATTATTGTTGATGACCACGAAATTTTTCGAAATGGACTTAAAATGGTTTTAGGAAAATTAAAATATGCGAAAATAGTAGCTGAAGCCTCGAATGGAAAAGAGTTTCTCGCCTTGCTGGATAATCACTCTGCCGATATTGTTTTAATGGATATTGAAATGCCTTTGATGAATGGAATCGAAGCAACCGAAGCGGCTTTGAAATTATATCCGAATCTAAAAATCATTGCCTTAACCATGTTCAACGACGATGAATACATTCAAAGCATGATTGATTCGGGGGTGAAAGGATTTTTAATAAAAAACATAAACAAAGAAACGCTTGATAAAGCCATTCTAACGGTTTACAATGGAGGAAATTATTACTCCGAAGAGTTGTTCGACTTTTTTACCAAGCAAATTTCCAAAGAAAACAAAAGCAAAAAGTCGGAAATAAAATTTACCCGACGCGAAAAAGAAATCCTTCAACTTATTTGCGAAGGACTAAGCAATAAAGAAATTGCCGATATTCTTTTTGTGAGCGAACGAACGGTAGTTGGGCACAAAACCAATTTATTAGCTAAAACCGATACCAAAAATGCCTTGGCACTGATGTCGTTTGCCATTAAAAACGATTTGGTGGTAATTTAATGTTGTGAATATTCGCCTAAACTAACATTTTTATAATTCCGCCGAATTTAAAAAATCGTTAAAAGGCTTCATCGCTTTAAAAACCATTATCGCATTTTTCAGTGAGTTGTTTGAAACAAAGAAATCGTTATCGACTTTATGTACCATAGTGTAGCTTTTAAATTTCAGTAAATCAGCATCTGGATATTCTTTTGGGTATTCTTTTGGTACTCGCTGTAATTTTTCGCCAACAATTTCGCCAAAATATTCAACGAAATAGGGCTCTTGTATTATTATTTTTATCGATGTAACATTAAAATAAATCTCATCTCGTATGGCTTTAAGTTTATTACTTTCGGGCATATAAATACCTCCAGCCAAAAAGGAATTTTCGTCTTCCAAATGAATGTAATACCCCGCAGAAGTGCTTTTTCGTCCATTATCGGCAATGTATGCTCCAAAATTTGGTTTATACGGAGTTTTATCTTTTGCAAATCGAACATCGCGATAAATTCGAAATATACAATCTTTGGCTTCAATATTCACAATGCGTGAATCAAATTTTTGAATCTCTTCAATCAGCAACTTAACCGTATTTTCAAAATCCGAAAGAGCCTTGCTGTATTCTTCTTTGTGAATGGCAAACCAATCTTTGTTATTATTACATTTCAAATTTTTTAGAAAATTCAACGTATCTTTGTTTATCATGATAAATAAAATTATTTTTATCTGCTAAATTAGATTATTTTGAATAAAACTGCAATTATTGTAGCTGGAGGCAGAGGTTTGCGAATGGGACAAGAAATTCCAAAACAGTTTCTATTGCTCAATAATTTGCCTATTTTGATGCATACAATTAGTGCTTTTAAAAACGCCGATTCGAAAACAAATATTGTTGTAGCACTACCGAAAGACCACATAGAATATTGGAAAAATTTGTGTCTGACACACAACTTTACAACCGAACATCGATTAGTTGAAGGAGGCGAAACCCGTTTCAATTCAGTTAAAAACGCACTCCACTCAATTGAAAACCAAGGCTTAGTTGCTATTCACGATGGGGTGCGTCCGCTCATTAGCACAGAACTCATTAATCGAGCATTTGACGAAGCCGAAAAAAATGGAAATGCCATTCCTTGTTGCGATATGAATGATTCGATGAGACAAATTTCTGATGGTAAAAATTTTGCGGTAAATCGAACGGAATATAAATCGATTCAAACACCACAAACTTTTCAAACACAATTAATAAAAGAGGCTTTCGACAAAGCAATCGGCATTTTTTTTACCGACGACGCTAGCGTTTTTGAAGCTCACGGAAACACAATTAATCTTATTAAAGGCGACGATTTTAACATAAAAATTACAACTACTAAAGATTTACTAATTGCAAAAGCTATAATCGATTATAAAAATTTACAAAAATGAAAAAACTTGGAATTATTTTTTTAGCCTTGGTGCTAACAATGGGTTTGAACACAACTTTTGCCCAAAAAAAAGGCGAAACAGTTTACAATACTCCTTCACTGCCCGTTGACGATGTAAGTAAAAAAATAAATTATACAATGGTTGTAACCACGCCTGGAAGTCCCATTGATTTGTACAAAAAAGCTTTGCGTTGGATAAATACATATTATAAAAATCCAACTGATGTAATTAAAGACACATCAATTACCGAGTTAAAAATTTTAGGAAAAGCAAGATTCAAATATATGAATCCTGCCGATAAAAATGGACTAGAAACAATGGGGGGAATTTTACAATATACCCTGATTATAGAAGCAAAAGACGGAAGATTCAAATACGAATTTACCGATTTCAATATTAAAGCAAGTTCATATACTCCTGCCGAATTGTGGATGGACAAAAAATCGCAGTCGTACACCAACACATACGATTATTACCTTATTCAACTCGACGAATACGCTAAAGAAACCGTAAAAAATTTAAAAGATTTTATGACCACGCAAACAGCACCAAAAGCCGAACAGTGGTAAAAATTAATTTAATCTAGTTTTAAGCCATTAAGCATTGGATTTATATCGAATAAATTTCTTGGTGTATTTTTTTTAGCAATTTTTGTTTTTGGAGCTTTTTTTAAAGTGAGTTGCAATTTAATTCGTAATTCGAACAGTGAGTTAAAAAATTAAATAAAAGTTGCCGCAATTTTTCATAACATTTCTCAGTAGAATGTTATTTCATAGTGGCTATTTTGCTGATTGTTAAGTATTTTCAAATATTACTAATTTGTATTTCTACCCTTGATTCGCTTACCAATAAATTTGTTCCAAATTTGACAAATCATCAAGAAAAAATCATGTACATTTGCATAAATTCAAAATAAATCATGATTACATCAGACCAAATAAAAGATTTAATCGAGCGTAAAGATTCGCTAAGGAGGTATCTTTGACATCGATAACAAAAAGAAATTAATCGAAGAAAAAGAAATTTTTACTCAAGACTCTAATTTTTGGAACGACCCCAAAGAAGCCGAAGCAAAACTTAAAGAAATATCCTTAATTAAAAATTGGACTAATGCTTTCGAAAAAGTCGAAGCCAATGTCGAAGATTTAAACGTGATTTACGAATTTGCAAAAGCCAGCGAAGCCACCGATGAGGAACTCAACGAACAGTTTATTTTTACACGAACTCTAATCGAAGATCTCGAACTAAAAAACATGCTTCGAAAAGACGAGGATAGACTCAGTGCATATTTAAAAATAAATTCAGGTGCGGGCGGAACCGAAAGCCTAGATTGGTGTGCCATGCTTATGCGAATGTACACAAAATGGGGCGAACAAAACGGCTATAAAGTTAAAGAGGTTGATTTTTTGGCTGGCGACGAAGCCGGAGTTAAAACGGCAACGATGGAATTTGAGGGCGAATACGCTTACGGATACCTTAAAAGCGAAACGGGAGTACACCGATTGGTACGCATATCTCCGTTCAATGCACAAGGAAAACGACAAACAACCTTTGCCTCGGTTTATGTAAGTCCGGTAGTCGACGATACCATCGAAATTTTAATCAATCCTGCCGACATTACTTGGGAGACTTATCGCTCAAGCGGAGCCGGCGGACAAAATGTTAATAAAGTCGAAACGGCTGTTCGTTTGAGACACCACCCATCGGGAATTGTAATCGAAAATCAAGAAAGTCGCTCACAAGGAACGAATAAAGAAAACGCACTTCGATTGCTAAAATCGCAACTTTACGAAATAGAGTTGGAAAAAAAACGTGAAATTCAAGCCGAAATCGAAGGAAAAAAGAAAAAAATCGAATGGGGTTCGCAAATCAGAAGTTATACGCTACATCCATATAAATTAGTAAAAGACCATCGTACAAATGTTGAAGTCGGCGATGCAAATTCAGTCCTCGACGGAAAGCTTAACGAACTTATTAAAGCTTATTTGATGGAGTTTGGGCAAGAGTAACTGATAATGTAAATGTAAAAAAATAATAATGAGACGATTTGCAAATGTGGTAATTCAAAAATTGCGAAATGACTTTAAATAGGTTTAATAATAATTAGAATATGATACGAAAGTCTGTTATTTTAATATTGTTGATTTTCTTTACGATTATAACATATGAGTGTTGTATTCCATGTAGTTCGTATGAACGAGAACATTACTGTTTACTTTCAGATTTAGAAATAATAAATAAAGTTTTTGCGGATAAAGATTATTTCAGTGGATTTATAGAGGAAGAGGTTATTGACAATAAAATAGACTCAAATAAATATTTTGCAATACAACTTAACTTTGTTGATTCAATTACAAAAACCATTAATTTATCTGCGATTTATAATGGCTTAATTTTAAAAACCTATGCATGTCCAGAGTCTTGGGATTTTTATATCTACAAAAATAAAATTGATAGCATAAAAATATACACCCTTAATGATTTTGATTCATTACACATGGCAAATTCTGAAATTACAGAATATTTTTATTATTTGGTATGTAGCTATTGTGATTCTTTATGTTCTGTATCTAATGACCTTAGCAATTTTATTAATGGCGATTTTGAGACAAAAATACAGTTAATATCAGAATCTGATTATAATATGTTGCTTACCACAAAACCTATACTAACCGATAGTCTTAAATTTAAAGTCTTCGTATATTTAAATGATTCAAGTGTTTTCATCAGAGAAACAAAAAGTGTCCTTCAATTATAAAAATTATGCTCTTTTCTGTTCGGTGTTTTCACCGCACAGAAAATGTGTCAAGTGAAAACACATGACACAGGCAAAGAGTGGTTTAAAATATAAAAGTTTAAGCAATCATAAATACAATATGTCGAAAAACAAAATTATAAATATCGAAGGCAGAGAGATTGCGATTATCTCTCACAAAGAGGATGATTTTATTTCACTTACAGATATGGCAAAAAGCCAAATGCAAGAAGCCATAATTATAAAATGGCTTAGTTTAAAAAGCACAATAGAATATTTGGGAGAGTGGGAAGCATTGTATAATTGTGATTTTAATTATACCGAATTCGGTACAATTAAAAATGCTGCCGGTTCAAATAACTTTGTGCTCTCTGTTAAAAATTGGATTGAAGCAACCGGGGCAATAGGAATAACTGCCAAAGCTGGCAGATATGGGGGGACATATGCCCATAAAGATATAGCTTTTCATTTTGGCATGTGGATTAGTCCAAAATTTCAATTACTCCTGGTAAAGGAATACCAGCGTTTGAAAACTGACGAGAATGACCGTTTAAAATTAGAATGGAACTTGCAACGAACTCTTGCAAAAGTTAATTACCATATTCACACCGATGCAATTAAAGAAAACCTGATTCCTAGTGAATTAACCAAGCATCAAATCGCTTTCGTTTATGCCAACGAAGCCGATATGTTGAATGTTGCTCTATTTGGAAAAACAGCTTTGCAATGGCGTACAGAAAATCCTGATGCCGAAGGGAATATCAGAGACATGGCAACTCTTGAACAACTGGTAGTTTTATCCAATATAGAAAGTATCAATGCTGTTCTTATCCATCAGGGGTTGAAGCAAAGAGAACGATTGGTTCAACTTAATAAAATTGCTATTACACAAATGAAATCTTTGATTGGAAATAAAAATCTGAAAAATCTGAAATAAAAACAAAGATTAGTACAAATATACGTTATGTTAAAAATCTACCACAATCCACGTTGTAAAAAAAGTCGCGAAGGACTTCAATATCTTCAAGCAAAAGGTGTTCAGTTCGAAATAATCGAATACTTAAAAAAACCGTTAACCGAAAAAGAAATTCAAGAATTATTGATGTTGCTTAATAAAAAACCACACGAAATTATCAGAACACAAGAAGAAATTTACAAAAATGAATATAAAAACCTTCAATTAACAGATAATGAATGGATTAAAATAATTTCCAAAAATCCTATTTTGTTGCAACGCCCAATTGTTGCTAAAAAACATAAGGCTGTTATTGGACAGCCTCCGCAAAACATCGATATTTTGTTGTAATTTAGCATTTACACAAAAGGTTATAATTATGAAAATACGAATTGAAAAAGACACAATGGGACCTGTTGAAGTTCCTGCCGATAAATATTGGGGAGCACAAACGCAACGGTCAATAAATAATTTCAAAATTGGAAACGACCAAATGCCGAAAGAAATTATTCATGCATTTGCTGTGTTGAAAAAAGCAGCCGCATTAACCAATCTTGACTTAAATGTGTTGCCAAAAGAAAAAGCCGAGTTAATTGCAAAAGCGTGCGACGAAATTTTGGCTGGCAAACTCGACGATCAATTTCCTTTAGTTGTTTGGCAAACCGGCTCAGGAACTCAGTCAAACATGAATTTGAATGAGGTTGTTTCGAATCGGGCACACGTATTAAATGGTGGTGTATTGGGAGAAGGAAAACCCCTTGTTCATCCTAACGATGATGTAAACAAATCGCAATCGTCAAACGATACTTTCCCGACAGCTATGCACATTGCCGCATACAAAATGATTTTAGAAACAACTATTCCAGGAATAACCTTACTAAAAAACACATTAAAGAAAAAATCAGAAGAGTTTATGCAAATTGTAAAAATTGGCAGAACTCATTGGATGGACGCAACTCCACTAACTCTTGGACAAGAATTTTCGGGTTATGTTTCTCAACTAGAACATGGACTAAAAGCAATTAACAATGCCTTGCCGCACTTAACCGAGTTAGCATTGGGAGGAACGGCGGTTGGAACTGGAATTAACACTCCAAAAGGATATTCCGAATTAGTTGCTAAAAAAATATCCGAACTATCGGGATTTCCATTTATTACAGCTCCGAATAAATACGAATCGTTAGCCGCTCACGATGCCATAGTTGAAGCATCAGGTGCATTAAAAACGGTTGCCGTAAGTTTAATGAAAATAGCCAACGACATTAGAATGTTAGCTTCAGGTCCTAGAAGTGGAATTGGCGAAATTATGTTACCTGAAAACGAGCCTGGCTCTTCAATTATGCCTGGAAAAGTTAATCCAACACAGGTTGAGGCGTTAACAATGGTTTGTGCTCAAGTAATTGGAAACGATACTGCTATTACAATTGGAGGAATGAACGGACATTTTGAATTAAATGTTTTCAAACCACTGATGATTTTTAACTTTTTAAACTCTGCTCGCTTATTGGGCGATGCTTGTGTTTCGTTTAACGATAATTGTGCAATAGGAATTGAACCAAACGATGCATTTATCAAAAAACATGTTGAAAATTCATTGATGCTGGTTACGGCTTTAAATCCACATATTGGTTACGAAAATGCGGCTAAAATTGCTAAAAAAGCTCATTCAGAAGGAACAACACTTCGTCAAGCAGCAATATCATTAGGCTTGCTTACCGATGAGCAATTTACGCAATGGGTTGATCCACGAAAAATGGTTGGCAAAATATAGTCAATCTCCAACATATTGAAAAGCTCCGAATTATTATTCGGAGTTTTTTTTTACTTTTACATAAAATCTATCATTATAATGTGCGGTATTGCGGGATTTTATTCAAAAAACAATCTTTTTTCCAAGGATGAACTTATCAACATGACGAATGTTATTGCTCATCGAGGGCCCGATGCCGATGGACATTTCGTTGACAACTTTGTTGGACTTGGGCATCGCCGATTAAGTATAATCGATTTAAGCTCTCAAGCAAATATGCCCATGTTTTCAGCCTCAAATAAGCATGCTATCGTTTACAATGGTGAAGTTTATAATTTTAAAGAAATAGCCCAAAGCTTAAATATTAATCTAAAAACTACATCTGACACCGAAGTTATTCTCGAAGCATTTGAACAGTGGGGAGTAGAATTTGTCAATAAATTAAATGGGATGTTTGCTATTGCCATTTATAATATCGAAAACAAAGAATTGTTTCTTTTTCGCGATAGAATAGGCATTAAACCTCTTTTTTATTTTTGGGATGGAGAAAATTTTGCATTTGGCTCTGAATTAAAATCTATACTTCAATTAAAATTTATAAACAATAGTAAAACAATAAATTATAATTCAATAAATGAATTTTTGCATCTTGGATATATTCCTCAACCAAATACAATTTGGAATAATATTTATAAATTCCCTTCCGGTTCATTTGCAACTATAAAAAACACACATTTTGAAATTAAGTCGTATTGGCAACCTGAAAATTTTATTGAAAATGAAATTCATTCAGACTATAATAAAACTAAACTTATACTTAAAGAAAAGATTATTAAGTCGGTTAATTACAGACTTATAAGCGATGTGCCTTTTGGAACATTTTTAAGTGGCGGAATCGACTCTAGTTTAGTTACGGCCGTTGCTCAAAGTTTAACAAATGAACCAGTAAAAACATTTTCAATAGGTTTCAAAGAAAATAAATTCAACGAGGCGGAACATGCAAAAAAAGTTGCCAGTTTTTTAAAAACCGATCATCACGAATTTGTTGTTTCTCAAAACGATGCATTGGAGTTTGTTGACGATATTGTGAACGTATTTGATGAGCCATTTATCGATTCATCGGCAATTCCAACCATGTTTGTGTCGAAATTGGCAAAAAAATATGTTAGTATGACACTGTCGGGAGATGGCGGAGATGAGTTGTTTTATGGATATGGAGCATATAATTGGGCAAAAAGACTTTCGAATCCGATTTACTTTCATTTACGAAAACCGATTTCAGCAGGCTTGTCGATTTTATCAAACAGGAATCAGCGTGCAGCTAAAGTTTTTAATGCCCCTTGCGAAAAAAGCATAGAAAGTCATATCTTTTCACAAGAACAATATTTATTTTCAGAAAAAGAAATTTACAATATTGTTATTCAATCAAATAATAATATTAATCTAAACTATAAATTTAATCATAAAAGAAATTTATCTAAAGTCGAAATTCAGTCATTATTTGACCTTAAATACTATTTAAAAGACGATTTGCTGGTAAAAGTTGACAGAGCAAGCATGAAATTTTCTCTCGAAACTAGGGTTCCCTTGCTCGACCATAACATAGTTGAATATGCATTAAATATTCCGGAAGAATTCAAGATTAAAGATGGAGTTCAAAAATATATTCTTAAAGAGATATTGTACGATTACATCCCAAGGGAATATTTTGAACGACCTAAATGGGGCTTTTCGATTCCATTAAGTTTTTGGTTAAAAAACGAATTGTCTTATTTAGTTGAACGACATCTTTCTCGCGAAAGCATCGAAAAATATGGAGTTTTAGACTACAAAATAGTTGAGAAACTTAAAAATGATTATTTCTCAGGAAAAGATTACCTTTACAACCGAGTTTGGGCTTTAATAATATTGCAATCATTTTTATCAAAACATTGAAATGCTATCAGTTGTAATACCTTTATATAACGAAGAAAAAATTATTAAAAAGCTTTATGAAGCTTTGAATATTTCGCTTTCGAAAGATTTTGAGCAAAGAGAATATATTTTTGTTGACGATGGTAGTTCTGATAAAACTTTAGCAGAGTTACTTTCAATTCAAAAAAAGGACTCAAATGTAATAATTGTTGAACTTTCACGAAATTTTGGACATCAGGCTGCATATACAGCAGGATTGGAAAATGCAAAAGGAGATTATATTGTGATGATGGATGGCGATTTACAAGATCCTCCTGAACTTATTCCTGAAATGTTTAATAAACTCAAAAATGACGATTTTGATGTGGTTTATGGGAAACGAACCGATCGAAAAGAATCGTTTTTAAAAAAAGCCCAAATTAAACTATTTCACTACATTTTTAAAAAAGTTAATAATATAAATGCTCCAGCCAATGTCGGGAACTTTTCTATCATGACGCGTGGAGCTTTAGATGCTTTCTTACGTTTAAAAGAGAAAAATAGATATTTACCTGGCTTACGATTTTTTATCGGATTTAAACAAGGTTTTGTCGAATATTCACGACCTGACAGAAAAGATGGAGAAGCTAAAATGAGCAATCTTAAATTAATCAAGCTTGCTTTTGATGCAATTTTTTCTTTTTCTAAATTACCCATAAAATTAGCTCTGATAATTGGCACTCTCGGAATTTTTATTTCAATAATAGGAGCCGGAATAGTTTTATACAAATACATTATTGGAGTTGCTATTACAGGCTGGACTTCAACTATGCTTGCTCTTTTTTTCTTTGGAAGTATTCAACTTTTCTTTCTTGGCATTTTAGGAGAATATGTATTCAGAATTTACACCGAAACCAAAGACAGACCAATTTATATAATTCGAAATAAATTAGAGAATAACTAATCATTTGGTCTTATTTACTTTACTATTTTCAGTTGTATTCCGCAGTTTTTCTTTTAAGTTAATAAAAAATATTTCAAAATAATAATACGAAATATTTGCAAGCAAAATAGAAAAGATAATAGACAAAACTATTACCAAAAGCGAATCAATAAAAATATTCCCAACCTGCATGTATTTTAAAACTATCATATTCGTAAATCCGTGAGTTAAATAAATACCATAAGAAACAACTCCTATTCTATTCAAAAACTTATTCTCTAGATTAATAATTGATTTATTATTTGTTCCAAGATTAATTAGCATTATCACAAATAGAATTGCAAAAAACTGATGAACGATAGGGATTTGATACTTTAAACAAATAAACAGATATATAAAAATTAGCAGGTAAACAAAAAATTGAATCAATTTACTATAAATTACTTTTAATAATGAAATAATTATAGGGTTCTTTTTTTTATAATTAAACGATATAAAAGCTCCAATGGCTCCGATTAACATGCAATCAAATCTCGCTAAATAAAAGTACTCTCTTAAAATTGTTATATCATAAGCAATAATATAAAATCTAATCGCGAAACTTATTATTATTAATGTTGCAATAATAATCAAAGTTGTTTTAACTCGCTTAAAAAGAAAAATCAATGGAAAAAAAATATAAAATTGTTCCTCAATTCCAATTGACCATATAGGATCAATCAGTGAAGGTAGCTCATGATTAGCAAAAGGAATATTTGGTAAAAAAAATAAAGAAAAAAGTATTGCTTTTAATGATATCTCGGAATAAAATATACAACAACCTACAAAAAACACAACGAAATAAAGAGGCCAAATTCGCAAAATTCGTCTCAGGTAAAAATGTTTAAGGTTAATTTTTTTATATAAAATATGTTCAGATAGCAATAGGTATGTAATTAAAAACCCACTTAAAACAAAAAATAGCGTTACAGCAATAGTTCCAATCGGAACAAGATTTAAGAAAGTAAAAGGGATTAACCCAAAACTTGATTTATCAGCCTCAATATGTGATATCAATACAGCAATAGCGGCAATTGCTCTAATAGCATTAAAATTTTTAAAATATATCTTGTCCTTCACTATTGTTCAATGTTATACTGAAAACACATACAAAAAATGTGAATGTCTATGATTTTTTTGCCAATATCGTAAAATACTCATATATAAATTTCAAAATAATATTTAACCCTTGCCAAAACTATGTCTTTGATTTAGTTTGGTCTCTATTGTATTTATAAATAACAATAAATAAACTTGCCAATAAAAATGGGATTAAGGGAATCTTATATCTTACCAAAGCTCCAAAATTTGCGGTTGTTAGTCCAATAAAAAAAGTAAATGGGATTGAAAATACAAATGAAAATACAACTAATGAATTGTCAAATAAGCTACTAAACATGTATTTGAACCCAATTTTAAAAAATGCAACAACAATTAATACTATAATATAAAAACTAAGTAAAATTAAAATGAAGTTTTCAACCCCAGATATTAACATAATGGGGTTGTTGCATTCCCATAAAAATGGTCGATATAATCCTGCAATGACAGCCTCTGGAGCTTTTTTTAACATACTTGGAATATTCGCATCGAAAGTCCCAATATCAAAAGTATTTTCGCCATAATAATCACGTCTCAAATCTTGTTGTGTAACTACTGCCGTTTCTAACATTGCATCAACTGATGAGTATGCCCCTCCAGCTACTTGCCCCATTTGAGTAATTAAATATAAGCCCCCAGCCCACAAAAATATAACTATAACTGGCAATATAACAACTTTAATAAACCCCCCTTGTAAACTTTTTAAATAGTGATGAGTTAGCATAATAATTATTCCAACGAATACGGCATAAAAAATATAGGGTTTTAACGAGATTAAAACATAGATGCATATAGCAATAACTATAGTGTTGATAATAATTTTTCGTTTTTTTATAAATATCATGTAAAAACTATATACTAACCATGCGGCGGCAGATAAGGTATAAGCATCTTTTAACATTCCCGATCCCCAAAAACATACAGATGGAACAAATAATATAGAAATAGCTATTTGCTTTTTAATTTCAGGGAATTGTTCATAAAATAGCCGAAATAATTTCCAAACGCCTGGGTAAGTAATCCAAGCAACAAGGATGGTCATTAGCATAAAATTATTAAATCCAAGAATGGTCGTGATAGATGAGAATCGTATTACAGAAAATGCCTGTGGATCTTTATACATATAGTAAGGAGGCCAGCCAGTATAAGTGTCAAACGCATTAAAATTTTCTGGAGATAGATTACTTGACATTATTGAAAGATATGTATCAAAATCATTAAACATCAAATTTATGAGAGATGTTGTTCCTTCCCAATATCCCAAAGTATCTCCCCCTACGTAATAAAAACAATAAATTAGTACAACTCCTATTCCTCCAAACAACTTTGCGAAAAGACCTTGAGTGTAATATTTATACTCTGGAAATTGCTTAATTTTTTTTTTCTGATGTCTCCGTGCGAAAAAATATATAATTAAAAGGTATAAGGGAAGGAAAATATAATCCCAAATTGATAAACCTATCATAATAATTCTCTTTAATCTTTTACAAATTAAATATTTATATTTCTTTTGTCATATATTTTTCTCACTTATCTATGTCGAAAGTTAAAGTTTTATTTATTTCATACGACGGGTTAACCGATTCTCTTGGTCAATCGCAGATTATTCCATACCTTGTAGGATTGTCAAGAAAAGGATACGAGATACATATTTTAAGTGCTGAAAAGAAAATAAACTTCAAAAACAGAAAATCCGTAATTCAAAAAATTATCGACGAGAGTGGTATAAAATGGAATTATATTTTTTACACCAAAAAACCTCCAATATTTTCAACCATTTTCGATATTTTTAAATTGAGCCGAAAGGCTTTCCAACTTCACTATGAAAATAATTTTGATATCGTGCATTGTCGAAGCTACATATCAGCTTTTGTGGGATTGCGATTGAAACAAAAATCAAATGTGAAGTTTGTTTTTGATATGCGTGGCTTTTTTGCCGACGAACGTGTTGACGGAAACATTTGGAACACAAAAAATTTTGTTTTTAAAAAAATATACGAATATTTCAAAAAGAAAGAGAAATTATTTATTTCAAATGCCGATTATACGATTTCGTTGACAAATTCTGCAAAATACATTATTCAAAGTTGGGATTTTTATAAAATAGACCCCTCTCCTATCGAGGTAGTTCCTTGCTGTGCTGATTTAAATACATTTTCACAAAAAAATATTGACCGTGATTTAGTTGAATCCGTAAAAATAAAAAACAATATTTCAAATGCCGATTACATTTTGTCTTATTTAGGTTCCTTGGGGACTTGGTATATGCTTGACGAAATGCTTTCTTTTTTCAAGCAGCTATCAATACAAAAACCGAATGCTAAATTTTTGTTTATTACCAACGACAACACAAATATAATTTTAGAGAAAGCAGAAAAAATTGAGATTAAATTTGAAAAATTGATTTTTTTTAGTGCAGAACGAAATGAAGTTCCTTCATTGATAAGTATATCAAATGCTTCGATATTTTTTATTAAACCAACATTTTCTAAAAAAGCATCTTCCCCAACAAAAATGGCCGAAATTCTAGCAATGGGAATTCCTGTTATCTGCAATTCAGGAGTTGGAGATATTGACGAAATAATAAATCAAACAAATACTGGAATTTGTATCAAAAATTTTGATCAGCAAAGCATAAAAGATGCTGTAAATAAGATTGATTCGCTTAGAATCATTGCCCCAGAGTATTTAAGAAATGTCTCAATAGAAAAATTTTCGCTTGAGTCGGGAGTTGATTTATACGACTCGGTTTATAAGAAATTGATATAATCTTTATATTTTTGTATCCGATGTCGGAAAACAAAAAGATAAAAATTCTATTTATTGCACCATTATATCCAACTCGGTCTCCGAGTCAGCGGTTTCGGTTTGATCAATACATGAGTTTTTTCAAGGAAAATAACATCTGGATTACCTATTCACAATTGATTAATGAAACCGACGATAAAATATTTTACAGTAAAGGAAAGCTTTTTCAAAAATTTCTACTAACATTAAAATTCTTCTTTATTAGGCTCAAAGATGTTTTTCGTGCATCTAAATACGATATAATCTTCATACAACGCGAAGCCTTTTTTATTGGAACGGTTTTGTTTGAAAAACTTTTCAAAATGTCGAAAGCAAAAATTATTTTCGATTTCGACGATTCTATTTGGCTAAATGATGTATCAGAAGGAAATAAAAATTTACGATGGCTTAAAAAGCCTTCAAAAATCAAAACAATTATTAACATTGCAGACATCGTTTTTGCTGGAAATAATTACTTAGCCGTTTTCGCTAAAAAATATAATTCAAACGTAAAAATTGTTCCAACAACAATTAATACAAATTATCACATTCTGAAAAATCGTACGGAAAAATCGAAAATTTGTATCGGCTGGACCGGTACACAAACAACATTAAAACACTTCGAAACGGCAATTCCCGCTCTTCACAAAATCAAGCAAATGTTTCGTGATAAAGTCTATTTCAAAATCATTGTTGATGTCCCATATACAAACAGTTTAATCGAAATAAAAACCGTACAATGGAGATTAAATTCAGAAATAGAAGATTTATCAGAATTTGATATTGGAATTATGCCCTTGCCCGACGATGAATGGGCAAAAGGCAAATGCGGCTTTAAAGGCTTGCAATACATGTCTTTGGAAATTCCAACCGTTATGTCTCCTGTTGGTGTAAATTCAGAAATTATTCAAGATGGCAAAAATGGATTCTTGGCAAATACCGAAGAAGAATGGATTCAGAAACTTTCTTTATTAATTGAATCAAAGGAGCTTAGAGATAAACTTGGCAAATCTGGGCGAAATACCGTAATCGAAAAATATTCTGTTATTTCACAAAGAGAAAAATACCTCGAATATTTTAACAACTTGCTTTATTAAAAATAAGAATACCATTTTTCTTATTAATCCAAAAGATTTATTTATTTTAGTGGTTTAAGTACAAAACTATTTATAAAAATGAATAAGATACTTTTTCTCTTGATGCTGTTACTACCAATATTCAGTAATGCACAAATAATTGACGATTTTTCAGATGGCGATTTTATAAACAATCCGGTATGGACTGGAGATGTTTCAGAATTTGAAATTAGCTCATCAACGGCAATTCCATCAGAGCTAAGACCATCGCTCAGAATGAAAAATACAGTTGGAGGCATATCGCATATTTTTACAGAAAACATTGCTACAAGCATCGACAGCTTTAAATGGGAGTTTTGGCTTAAAATTGCCTTTAACCCAACAACAGGCAACTATGGGAGAGTTTACTTGGTTTCCGATTCTACAAACTTAGAAGGAAACCTCGAAGGATATTATGTCTCAATTGGCGAATTTAGCGACAGAATAAGTTTGTGTAAACAATCGGGGGCAAGTAAAACAGAAATTATACAAGGACTTGTATTGACAGAAACATCAAGTATTTTACGCATAAAAGTAACACGGGACGAAACTGGACTTTGGAGTTTGTATTGCGATAACACCGGTGGAACAAATTATCAATTGCAAGGAACTGTTACCAATAATGATTTCACTACTTCATCATATTTTGGATTTTACTGTTTGTATACAACAACTTACTGCGACGATTTCTACTTCGACGATATTTTTGTAGGACAAGAAGTTGGTGATACCATCAAGCCTGAACTTTCGTCAATCGATGTTTTGTCGGTTAACTCCATAAAACTTAATTTTACCGAAAGTTTAGATTCTACAATTGCCGAAACTCTTACAAATTATTCTGTCGATAACAGCATCGGAAATCCCACAACAGCAACTTTTGATTCAAATAATAACGATGTTACCTTGACTTTTGCAACAAATTTTACCGACGAATTACTCAACACATTATCGGTTCAAAATATTGCTGATTTAAGTGGAAACATTATTGATTCAACAACTGTAAATTTTACCTATACTCTAATAAAAGCTTTATCGGTAGAACTCGTATCGGCAACCCAATTAACTATTCTTTTTTCGCAAGAGGTTGACTCAGTAACAGCAAAAACGGTCAACAATTACTTAGTTGATAACGGAATTGGAAATCCATTAAATGCTACGGTTAATGAAATAGATTCAAAAATTGTTCACTTAACTTTTTCATCGCCTTTTATTTCAGGAACAACTTATTCCTTAAATGTTCAAAATGTAACCGATTTAAACGCAAATCCAATTCTATCCACAAATTTAAATTTTTTGTATTTTGTGGCTTCGCTGTACGATGTAGTAATTAACGAAATTTTTGCCGACCCATCTGCAACTACACCTACGGTAATAGGTTCAATTGGTGCTGAGTACTTTGAACTTTTTAACACAACAAATTTCGACATTCCTTTGTTAAATTGGACTTTTGATGCAGGCGGCTCTGTAAAAACTTTTACAAATATCACAATTCCTTCTAATGATTATTTAATTATTTGTACCAGTAGCTATGAAAGTTCTTTTTCAGCTTACGGAACAGCAATCGGAATGTTAAGTACTTCTGATTTGACCAACAGTGGCACATTTATCTCCTTAAAGGATAATAACAACAACACTATTTCAGAGGTAAGTTATGACGATGCTTGGTATCAAGATGCTGTAAAAGACGATGGTGGCTGGTCGCTTGAAAAAATAGACCCTGAAAACAATTGCGGTGGTGAATCAAACTGGAGTGTTTCTCTCAGCAGCACAGGGGGAACTCCGGGAGCAATCAATTCGGTTGATGCCGTAAATGTTGATTTAGTTGCACCTTTGGTTAATAGCGTGTTGGTTTTGGATTCAAATACAGTAGCAATTTCTTTCTCCGAAGTAGTTGCCGAAACATTTGGATTAACCGATTTCACAGCAAATAATTCCATCGGAAATCCGTCTTCAGCAGATTTTGATGCAGATAATAACACAATTCTTTACATAAACTTCGACACAATTTTCGCATCTGGAGTTTCTAATACTCTTGATATTGAAAACATTGCCGATAATTGCGGAAATACATTAGATTCGGTTCAATTTACATTTTCATATTTTGAAGTAAGTCCTTACGATGTGGTTATAAACGAAATAATGGCTGACCCAAATCCGGTGGTTGATTTGCCCGATTACGAATACATTGAACTTTATAATCGCACAAATTATGATATTGACATGATTGGCTGGACTTTAACAGTTGATGAAACAACCGTTGATATTCCATCGTGTCAGATTCAAGCAGGAGGTTTTTTGTTGATTTGTTCTAATTACGCAGAACTTTCGCTTTCGTTTTTGGGAGCCGTAGTCGGAATTTACAATGTTCCGGCTCTTGTCAATACCGGAAAACTTTTAACCATTAAAGATAATACCGGCAATATTATTACTTCTGTTGAATATTCAGATACTTGGTACAACGATGCTGCAAAAAACGATGGTGGCTGGTCGCTCGAATTAATCGACCCAAATAACACGTGTGGCGAACTCTACAATTGGACTGCATCTATCGATTCACGCGGAGGAACTCCCGGAATTCAAAACTCTGTTTTTGCCGAGAATATTGATACAATTGTTCCAACCGTAAGTCAGTCGCTTGTTTATTCAAAAACTCATTTAATTGTCGGATTTTCTGAAGTTTTAAATAAAATTCAAGCCGAAACAGCTGCAAATTATTTTGTAAATAATAATATCGGATACCCCGACTCTGCAAGAGTTGATTCTGATAATCGAACATTGGTGCATTTGTATTTTTCAACGGAGTTTGCCGAATCTCAAATCAATGCTCTAAACTTGAATAATTTGTCTGACTTATGCGACAATCCATTAAACGACACAACAATATATTTTATTTTCTACGAAACCTTTCCGTACGATGTGGTTATTAATGAGTTTATGTGCGACCCCGAACCGTCGATTGGTCTTCCTCTTTACGAGTATATAGAACTCTACAATCGCATCGACCACGATATTGATTTAATAAACTGGACACTAACTGTTGGAACAAATTCGTATACTATACCTCCAACGAAGATATTGGCTAACGATTACTTAATTTTATGTTCTCATAACATTGCATCTACTTTTTCGACTTACGGAAAAACGGAAGCCTTCAGCAGTTTTCCGGCATTAGGAAATACCGAAGCAACATTTGTGATTTCTGATATGTATGAAAATATTATCTCCACTGTTTCATATACAAACGAATGGTATCAAAATACATACAAAGACGATGGAGGCTGGTCGTTAGAACAAATAGACCCCGAAAATCCTTGTGGAGACCAATACAATTGGATTGCTTCAACCGACACAAAAGGAGGAACTCCAGGTGCAATTAACTCAGTGAATGCTGAAAACTCCGATAATTTTTCTCCCGAAGTTGTTCGTGCATCTATTTACAATACACTTACAAAAGACACCTTACAATTATTTTTCGACGAACCTCTTGACGTAAGATATTTAAATAACGTCGAAAAATACGAAGTTGACGAAAATATTGGAAATCCTATTTCGATAATTCCTATTCCGCCCGATTTTAAATCAATAATGCTTGTTTTCGATACAATTTTTACACAAGGAGTAATATATACTGTAAGTGTTGTTGATACTATTTACGACTGCGTAGGAAATATAATTGGAGATGATAATAGTTGTAAATTTGCGGTTCCTGATAGTATTGAGTTCAACGATTTTGTAATAAACGAAGTCTTGTTTGACCCATACACGAATGGGGTCGATTTTGTTGAGATTTACAACCGTTCGGATAAGAATATCGACTTAAAAGATGTTCGAATAGCAAATCGTAACGATTTAGATTCAATCGACAATGTAATGTTTGTTTCTGAAACAAGTTATTTAATGTTTCCAGAAACTTTTGTTGTATTTACAACCGACCCCGAAATTGTTCAAGAACAATACTATGCCGAAAACCCCGAAGCATTTATCAAAGTAAGCTCTTTACCAACATTTAGCAACGATATTGGAAATGTTGTAATGACCGATAAATGGTTAAATATTCTCGATGAATTTAACTACAGCGACGATATGCATTATGCTTTATTAAATAGTTTTGACGGAGTTTCGCTTGAGCGGATAAATTACGATAATCCAACTTCTGAAAACAGTAATTGGCATTCGGCTGCAGAAACTGTCGGATTTGCTACGCCGACATATCAAAATTCGCAATATTCACCAGAAAGTACATCAACCGATGAAGTTACAGTTGAGCCTGAACTTTTCTCACCCGATAACGATGGCTACAATGATGTGTTAAATATTCACTACAACCTCGAAAACCCAGGTTATACAGCAAATATTATTATTTTTGATTCGAGAGGTAGAGTAATCAAGCGTCTTGCAAACAACGATTTACTTGCTATGTCGGGAACATTAACCTGGAACGGATTAGACGAAGCTGACAATAAAGCAAGCATTGGGATTTATGTAGTGTTTTTCGAAGCGTTTGACCTTGAAGGAAATATTGTGAGCGAAAAACGCTCGTTCGTGTTGGCTACAAAATTATAATTGTTTTTAATTGCAAAACTTATGCGTGTTGCGTGTTTTTACTCGGTAAATTTGGACTCTAGTTGTATAGAAACGCTGGAGCAACAAAAACTAACTCGCTAAAATTTAGATTGATAATCAATTTATTTTTGTAATTTGCGTTCAAAATATTATTTCAATCATTGTAAATGAAATACAGAGTTTCAAAAAACAATAAAATTCTTCGGGGCGAAATTATGCTCCCTGCTTCAAAAAGCATTAGCAATCGAATTCTTATTATCAATGCACTAAGTAATCGTTCTTCTGAAATTTTTAATCTATCTGAAAGTAGCGACACTCAACGTTTAGCCACATTTTTAAAATCGTCAGAAACAAAATTTGATGTTGATAATGCTGGCACAACCATGCGTTTTTTGACAACTTTTTTGGCGAATAAACCCGGCGAATGGACTCTCTTCGGCTCCGAAAGAATGAATAAACGCCCAATAGGAATTTTGGCAAATGCCCTTAAAAATCTTGGCGTAAAAATCGAATATCTCGATAGAGAAGGGTTTCCGCCCATAAAAATTTATGGAGCCGACCTTAAGGGTGGAAAAACAGATATTTACGGAAATATCAGCAGTCAGTTCATTAGCTCGTTATTGTTAGTAGCTCCCACATTTTCCGAAGGTTTGGTGCTAAAACTTAAAAGTAGAATCGTTTCAAAACCCTACATCGACATGACTTTAAAACTCATGCGAAAATTCGGTGTTAAATCAACTTGGATTGATGATAACATCATAATAGAACCACAAAAATATAAAACTAAGGATTTTACAATTGAATCGGATTGGAGTGCCGCTTCATACTGGTACGAATTAGCGACTTTCGCCGACGATGTAAACCTTAAGCTGGTAGGACTAACCCGCAGAAGCATTCAGGGAGACTCGCTCCTGATAAAATTATACGACAAACTTGGCATAAAAACCACATTTACCGACGATGGCGTAATTTTAACAAAAAAACAACGGTACAAAAAACCCGACATATTCGAGTATAATTTAATCGACACACCCGACTTGGCTCAAACCTTAACGGTTACATTATCTATGCTCGATATTCCATTCTCTTTATCGGGTCTTGATACCTTAGCCGTGAAAGAGACAAACCGAGTTCACGCATTGAAAAACGAACTTAAAAAATTTAATTTAAACCTTGTTGCAACCGACGATTCAATCTCAAAATTTGGAAATAGTCACATCGTGTTAGATGACAAATATAAATTTACAGTTGATACATATGGCGACCACCGAATGGCGATGTCTTTTGCTCCAGTTGCATTGTTTACGCCAATTATTATCGATAATCCAGAGGTAGTAAGCAAATCGTATCCAAACTTTTGGACTGACTTAAAATCGGTTGGGTTTGAAATAGAAACCCTTAAATAGTATTGAATATTTAAAAAAGATATATATTTGTAACAAAACTTTAAACAATTAATTATGAAAAAATCAATTAGCTTATTATTTATTATCAGCATTTTAGCTGTATTACCATTTTTAAACAGTTGTAAAAAAGGAGCAGAAGACCCTTTTCTTACTTTAAAAAGCCGCGATGGAAGAATTACCCGAACTTGGGTTTTATCTAACATTACCGAATCGGAAACTATTGTAACCGACATTACACAAAACAACGACATAAACGATGATGTTTATACTTCAAACAACAAAGAAGTAACAGAAACAACTTACGATGGAACTAGCTTAACAGAAGATAATGAAGTTACTTTCGAAAGTGAAAGTCAATCTACTCAAATTGGTTGGAGTTGGGGACCATCAGGAGCCGTTTACACATTCACTCAAAATACATATGATTACAAAGAAGTAACAACTGTAAATAAGGTTTACGATTATTCTGTAACTGTTCAAATTGACGACGATAATACATACACAGCTACATATACCAAAACCTTAAAGTCAATGAGTCAAACCTATTCGGAAACAGAAAATAGTGTTACTACAACTTACGAATCAGATACAACTTATGCAAAAGACGACACTCAAACTTGGGTTGAAGAAGGCGACTGGTTTTGGATTGATTCAAACGACGATAAAGTTATTATTTACGCAGGTCCTATGCAAGGTAAATTGTTAAAATTATCAAGTAAAGAAGTTCTTATCGACGATGTTACAAGCGAATCAGACGACGATACTGATTATACAGCAACTCCGATTTATACTTATGACGATTCAACTGATGGTTACAAAACCGAAGAGGGTTATGAACTAGAAACAACAAACACAACTACAGAGAGAACATATAAAGCAACTTGGACTGCTCAAGAGTAAATAAATAAATAAATATTTTTAAAGGCTGTCATTTTTTGACGGCCTTTACTTTTTAATACAACCTCAATTTAAAAGTTTAGTAATTTTAATTAATAAAGTAAAGTGGAAATATTCAATTAGCAAAAATCTATTAAATTCCTATAAATTAAAACCATTAGCATATTAATAAATTTCTGCACAATTCTTTTAAACTTTTGACATTTTTCCATTTCAATTATTTTTTTTTGCAATCAAAAACATAAGAATTTAACAATCCATTGTTATTAACAATTTTGCTTAAAAAGAAATTTGCAGTATTATTTAAAAAACAAATTCTAAATTTGTTTTAGAAACATTGTCAAATGCAGATGAGCATAAAATTATTATTAATTCCGATTGCTTTCTTTTTTATTTTTAGTAATCTTTTTTCTCAAGATTCGATTCATTCTAACTTATCGATTGTAAATCATCGATACATACTTGAAAAATATTTCGACGAAAATAGCAAATTCGCTTCGGGAGATAAACAGATTTGCAATGCAAACGATTCATTAAATTCCCAAATACAGGTAATCGTTAAAGACAGTTTGGGGAATCCGATTATTAATGTGCCTGTAATTTTTACATTTATTGTCGTTCCGCAAAAAGCTGGTGATTTTGGATTTCAATCAAATGTGGTAAAAACCAATTCGTTGGGAGTCGCACGTAATTTTGTTAAATTAGGCTCAGTCCAGGGAGAATATATAATTTCAGCAAAAATTGAAAGTCTGCACGAAAAGAATTCTGTAATATTTAATGCAACAGCCCGAAAATCGAACTGGGTTTTCGTACTTATCATCAGTGTTTTTGGAGGCTTAGTTTTATTCTTATTCGGAATGTTTTTAATGGGAAGTGGGCTTCAAAAATCGGCTGGCGATAAAATGAGAAGCATTTTAAGTCGATTAACCAACAACCGGGTTGTTGCACTTGGAGTTGGAGCCTTTGTAACAGCAATTATTCAAAGTAGTAGTGCAACAACAGTAATGTTAATCAGTTTTGTTAATGCAAAATTAATTACTTTTCGAAATACATTGAGCGTAATTCTTGGTGCTGGTATTGGAAGCACAATCACAACTCAGCTCATAGCATTTTCATTAGCTGAATATTCTTTGCTTATCGTTATCATTGGATTTGTGCTTTATTATTTCGTTAAAATCGATAAAATCAAAAACATTGGAGAATCTTTATTTGGATTTGGTGTGTTGTTTTACGGAATGCAATTAATGTCAGAGGCAATTGTCCCTCTCAAATCGTATGAGCCATTTTTAAATCTAATCATTACTCTCGAAAACCCAATATTCGGCATTGTGGTAGGAGCTTTATTTACAGCTCTAATTCAAAGTGCTGCTGCATTTATCGGAATTTTAATCATCTTGGCGTCGCAAGGTTTTTTAACGATTCATGCCGGAGTTCCATTGGTTTTGGGCTCTGCAATAGGAACTGCTATTACAGCACTCTTAGCAACAATCGGAACTTCGCGTGAAGCTTACAAAGTAGCCATGGCACACACCGTTTTAAAAACGTTTGGAGTAATTCTTTTTGTAGGCTGGATGCCCGCCTTAGCCGATTTAGTCGTTTATATTTCGCCAACGTCCAACGACACAAGTGAAATTGTTCCTCGACAATTAGCAAATACACACACAATTTTTAATGTTGTACTAACGGTACTAGCCCTGCCCTTGACAAAACAGTTTGCGTGGCTAATCAATAAAATGGTTCCTTGCAGACCAAAAGACGCCGAAGACGAAATAAAAACAAAATTTATCGACTACAACATCATTAGCACGCCTTCGCTCGCTCTAAATCTTGCGAAACAAGAAACATTACAAATGGCATATATAGTTCAAGATATGGTTCGAGTTATTAAAGAACCTTTTTTTGAACATAATCCTAAAGTGCTTAAAGAAATTGCCGATAAAGAAATTTATGTGAATTTCTTACGCGACGAAATTAAAGCGTACTTAATCAAAATTAGTCGAAACAACATGGAAGAAAGTCGCGTAAACGAAACCTTTCAAATTTTATATACTATTAAAGAATTAGAACAAATTGCCGACATTGTTTCAACCACCTTAGCAAAAAAAGCAAGAAGTTGGGTTACTCACGATTATGAATTTTCGGAAGAGGGAAAAAAAGAACTTCAAGCATATCATATTTCTACTATGAAACAATTGAGTCGAGCAATAGAAGTATTTCGAGATGTAAATCTTGAAAAAGCAAAGAAAGTTAATGAAAAGTATATGAAATACGAAGATTTTGCTTTCGAACTCGAAAAACATCATTTTGAGCGACTTGCAAATCAAGACGAAAAAACAATTTCCAGTAGTAAAACCCATGTTGTTTTAATGGATATGTTTAAACAAATAAGCGAACACTCGACCAATATTGCCAAAATTCTTTTAAAATGGTCAGACAATAAAATTTAACACACGATTTGATATTCCTATATAAATTTCCGATATTTGATACAAATTCGAAAATATGAAAAAGATATTTATTACAACTATAATCATAATTTTCTGCCTAAATCTTGTTTATAGTCAGAATTGGATTTGGGCAAAGCAAGGAGAATGCTCAGGAACAACAACTGTTCGTGCTAGTTCTATTGATGCCTCGCAAAATATTTATGTTCTTGGTGATTATTCAGGAACAATTACCATTCAAGGAACTCCACTCGCTGCATATGGCGGCGTGTCTGATATTTTTTTAGCAAAGTTTAATTCGTCAGGAATACTACAGTGGGCTGTTCGAGCAGGAAGTGCAACAGGAGCTGAAAATGGAATGGGAATGGACATTGACGCATCGGGAAATGTTTATATTACTGGAGGATTTGCCGTTACATCAACATTTAATGATGCAGGACCCGTAACTGTTACAAGTGCGGGAGCTCAAGATGTATTTATTGCAAAATACAATTCATCTGGGGTTCTTCAGTGGGTAAAAAACGTTGCTTCGGGACCAAATATTCAAAGAGCTACCGATATTATTGTTGATAACAATGAATTAATAATTATAGGATTATATACAAATTCAATCACATTTGGAGTTGGAGACCCATTAGAAACTGGGCCAATTGCTCTTAGTGGACTACGTGATTTTTTCGTTGCAAAATACGACGATGCAGGAGTTTTTATGTGGGAACATCATTATCCAAGCACAAGCACAAATACAAACTTAACGAGCATTGTTAAACACGATGGCATCGGATACTTCATTGGAGGAGCCGTTGCTGGAGATTTAGATTTTGACGATGGCTTTACAACTGCTTCTAGCACGCTAATTACCGAAAAAGATTTGCTGTTGTTCAAAGTTGATTTTGATGGAGATTTTTTGTGGTCGACAGATGTTGGAAATACAAACAATGATGAAATTAAAGATCTCAAATGCGATGCAAGCGGAAATATTTATTCATCTGGTTACATCGAAGGAGTTGTTGATTTTGGAGGAGGAGTGATTTTGACAACCGCTAGTGTTGACTTTTTTATTGCAAAAAGAAATTCATCAGGAACATTATCATGGGCTATAAATTCAGAACAAGCAGGAACCGACCAAGCATACTCAATGGCAATTTCAAACAACAATACTTACATTGCCGGCTCATTTACCGGAACAATTGATATTGGAGACAATCAGCTAATTTCGGCAGGAAGTACCGATATTTTTGTTGCAACATTTGATAATACAGGAAATCCTATAGATGCAAATAGCATAACCGGCTCGGGAAATTCTCCCGACGAAGGGCAAAGTATCGTTATTGATTCAAAACGAAATACATATGTATCAGGATATTTTGTGTCGCCAACAGTTACGGCAAATACAACCACTCTTACAAATGCCGACGCAACCTCTGATATGTTTATCGCAAAATACAATTGGGTTGTTGAAATGGATCAAACAGACGTTTCGTGCAACGGAGGCGGTAACGGAATTGCAACGGCAACACCCATTGGAGGAACTGCTCCATACACATATTTGTGGAGCGATGGACAATCTTCGCAAACAGCCATTGATTTAGCGGCAGGTATATATTCGGTTACTGTAACCGATTTTGCAACAACCGAAGCCGTTGATTATGTTACCATTACTGAACCAGCAACCGCTTTGTCATTGAGTACGATTGTAACACATGTTGTTGCTTGTCCAAACAATACAGGAGCAATTGATTTAACTATTTCAGATGGAACATCGCCATATACTCAAGTATGGTCGTCAGGTCCAATGACAGAAGATATTAACACATTGGTTGCAGGCACATATACCGTTACTGTTACCGATGCAAATGGTTGTGAAGAAACAACTTCGGCAACAGTTGAGTGCTCTGATTCTTGGATTGGCGGAACTTCTGATTGGAGTACTCTTGGAAATTGGACAAGCGGAGCTGTTCCTACATCAACAACAAATGTTGTCATAAATGCAGGAACAAGCCCTGTGATTTCGGGAAATTTTGAGTGCAACGATTTAACCTTAAATGGTGGTTTTTCAATTACAATTGAACCCAATGCTTCATTAATCATAAATGGAGACGCAAGCTTAAATGGAGATTTGACAATTGAATCAGACAATACTGGAACTGGAGCCTTTGTTAATTTGGGTGCTTTTGTTTCAGCAGGAACTCATACAGTTAACAGATATTTATCGACTTCCGAATACCATATGGTTTCGTCTCCAATAGCCGCCGCAAATTTAACTTTGTTCACAGGAGAAGCCGATTTGATTGATTTGCTTGGATACGACGAAGCATACAATACTGCCGATTGGACTGATGGCTGGGACAATACAGTGGCAGGAGCAATGACTGTTTGTAGAGGATATGCCGCAAAGTTTTCAAGTAGCTTGACTATTCCTTACATTGGAACAGTAAATGCCGGAGCTCAAAATATTGCTGTTACAAACACCGATGGTCCCGAAATCGCTGACCACGAAGGTTGGAATTTGGTCGGAAATCCATATCCGTCACCTATTGATTGGGATGCTTCAACTGGATGGACAAAAACAAACATAAACGATGAGATTCACTTTTGGGATGGAACTCAATACGCTGATTATAACAATGGTTCAGGAACCAATGGTGGAACTCGTTTTATTCCTGCAATGCAAGGTTTTATGGTTAAATGTAACAACGCTGGAGGTGCTGGAACATTGGCGATGGACAATAATGTCAGGGTTATTAGCACACAGTCATATTGGAAAAGCTCTGTCGAGAATGAATTAAAGCTTAACTTGAGTTCTGGTTCCCATGCTGATGAATTAGTTGTTCGATTTATGGAAAATGCTGATGGTAATTATGAAACATTCGATGCCTATAAAATGTTTTCAAATGTTGCTGATATTCCAAATATTTATACATTATCTGATGACGAAAGAAATTTATCAATTAACTCTTTTTCGACTTTTGGAGAAAGCAAAACCGTTAAACTTGGGTATAAAGTTGAAACCGCAGGAAATTATACCTTTAATTTACTTAACTCTTCTTTTGCCAACGATGTTTTTATTTTAATTGAAGATACTCAAACGGGAACATATACAAACTTATCTCAAACAAGCAGCTTATCTGCTTATCTTGAAGAAGGCGAATCTACCAATCGTTTTTTGTTGCACATTACAAAATCTTTGTTAATTATCAATCCTCAATTAGAAGCGAAAATTAAAACATATTTATCAAATGGGAACTTAAATATTGTTATCAAGGACTTTAAACTTTCTGATAATTACAATTTATATATTTTTGATGTTCTTGGTCGTGAAATCTTTAATAGAGTAGTAACAAGTGCCACAAGCAATATTGACATACAAAATTATCATTCGTCTTGCTATATCGTGAAAGTTGTTTCAAACAAAAATTCTTTTACCGAAAAAGTTTTTGTCGAATAAATAATATTTTGGTGATAAATCAGTTTTAAAAGCTATAAATATTAAATCGATATACGTGAAAATTTTATTTACAGTATTTTTATTAGTTTTTACATTTCTTTCTTTTTCTCAAATAGCTGTTGGAGAGTGGCGAGATCACCTTCCTTACACAAAAGCTCTCGGTGTTACAGAAGGAAACAACAAAATATATTGCTCGACCGATGCTGCAATTTTTATTTATAACAAAGATGATAATAGTTTATCAAAACTTTCGAAAGTTGATGGTCTTTCTGATGTTGGGATTACTTGCATAAGCTACAATTCGTTCAACGATTTGCTGTTTATAGGATATTCAAATGGGAACATCGATTTAATAAAATCGAACCAAATAATAAATATTTCCGACATCGAAAGGAAGTTAATCACGGGAAGTAAATCAATAAACAATGTTCATTTTATTGACAATAAAGCACTTATTTCTACTGGATTTGGGATTGTGGTTCTCGACACCGACAAAGAAGAAATAAAAGACACATATTACATTGGTCCGCTTGGCGATAAAATTTGTGTAAACGAAATTACTTCTGACGAGAATTACATCTATGCCGCCACCGAATCGGGAATTTACAAGGCTCTAATAAACGATTCGTTTTTATCAAATTACGCTAGTTGGTCTCGATTAACAACTATACCGAACTACGAATCAAAAATTAATACCCTTATCTGTTTTAATAACTTTTTATATTATAATTTTGATAGCGAATTGTCCGAACAAGATACCATTTATAAGTTCGACTTGACAAACGAAACTTGGGCATATTTTGACTCTACAAAAACCTACACAACCTATTCACTTGCACTGTGTAACGATAAAATTTTAGCGTCTTGCAATAACAAACTGCAAATTCAAAACGAAAGCGGAGAAACAGAACTTTTGGTGAGCTGGTACATGTCAGGATATTCTCTTGGAATTCGTAATGCCCTTATCGATAGTAATGATGACATTTGGATTGCTGATAACAATAATGGTCTTGTAAAAAGAGCAGAGTCGGGTACGTTCGAAATATTTTATCCAAATGGACCGGCAAGTTCGAGTGCTGTGTGTATGACAGTTGAAAATAGCGAACTTTGGACGGTTGCAGGAGGAGTCGATGGGTCGTGGAATAATTTGTGGAAGCAAGCTGAAATGTACTCATTCATTGACCAACATTGGGAAACAAAAAACTCTAAAAATATAAGCCAATTGAGCGGAAGTAAAGACGCATTTCGTGTAATTGCTAATCCGTCTGATAATAAACAAGTTTATGTTGGTTGTTGGGGTAGTGGGGTATTAGAATTATACAATGGCGAATATGTTGGCTTGTACGACTATACAAATAGCTCGTTGCAAACAATTATTGCCAATTCGTCATATTGCCGAATCGGAGGATTAGCTATCGACGAAAATGATAATCTTTGGGTTACCAATAGCGGAGTTCCAAGTCCTATATCGGTAAAAACAAGCGAGAACAGCTGGTACAGCTTTGAGTATGGAAGCGAGATAGATGCATCAACACTTGGAGATATTATTGTTACAAAAAACAATCATAAATGGGTTGTAATTCCTCGTGGTGGAGGACTTTTTGCTTTTTATGAAAACGAGACCTTTGAAAATCTTAGCGACGATAATACCCTTAAATTTTCGATAGTTGATGAAAATAATGCAATTATTACCAACGATATTTTTTCGATTGTCGAAGATCACGATGGCGTAATTTGGGTTGGAACAAATAAAGGAATTGTAGCATACTATTATCCCGAAAACGTATTTGGAGATGATGTTTTTTACGCACAACGAATTGTTATTTCAAGCGATGTCGAAGGACAAGCAAGTTATTTGCTGGAAAATGAAACGGTTACCGCCATTGCTATTGACGGAGCAAACCGAAAATGGATTGGAACCGAAGCTTCTGGCACATATTTGATGAGTGAAGATTTATCGGAAGAGATTTACCATTTTACAAAAGACAACAGTCCATTGGTATCTGATAATATTATGTCAATTGCCATAGATCAAAATACAGGCGAAATATTTTTTGGAACAGACAAAGGAATTGTTTCGTTTAGAGGAACAGCAACAGAAGGGTCTGAAAACAACGAACAAGTTTATGTATATCCAAATCCTGTTCGAGAAGATTACACAGGCCTAATTACCATAACTGGACTTGTTACAAATTCAAATGTAAAAATTACTGATATTGCCGGAAATATTGTTTACGAGACAACAGCAGAAGGAGGTCAAGCTATTTGGGAAGGAAAAAATTTCTCGAATCAACGAGTAAAAACAGGAGTCTACCTTGTATTTTCATCCAACGAAGATGGTTCCAAAACAAATATTACTAAAATTCTTTTTATCAATTAAGCTTTAGATGCTTTATAAAACCAGAGGTATTGTTCTCCATCAGGTCAAATACGATGACAAAAAAAGAATCATTACCATTTATACCGAAGATTTTGGGCGTTGCACATATATTGTCTCTAATTCAAAAAAAAATAAAATAACGTTATTCCGTCCGTTTTATATTCTCGACTTAGAGGTAATACACAAACCCAATGCTCGATTGCATAAAGTATTGGAAGTTAACGTAAATATCAACTTTAATTCCATTCCTTTTGATTGTGGTAAAAGTTCAATTGCCATGTTTCTTTCCGAAGTTTTATACAAAATTTTGAAAGAAGAGTCTGCAAATAAAGAAATGTTTAACTTTATTGTCGAATCAATCAGACATCTTGATGAAAAAGAGGTAAACGCATCGTTTTTTCACATTATATTTTTAATTAAAATTGCAAAATATTTTGGGTTTTTTCCGAGTGGTCAATTTTCTGAACACACCCCATTTTTTGATATGCTTGAGGGTTCGTTTTGCGACACAATTCCGCATCATTCGCATTTTTTAAACCCACAAAAATCAGAAATTTTTAGTAATTGTTTATCTCTCGATTTTTCGTCAAGTATGAAAATATCGAAGATTGAAAAAAACGATTTGCTCCGAACAATTCTAAACTTCTACCGCATTCATCACGAATCGCTTGGCGAAATTAAATCGCTTGACGTTTTAATCGCTGTTTTTTTGGAAGAATAAGCCGATTTTTTCGTTTTTTCAATTCCAAAACGTAACATATTCGATTTCCACACAACATTGTTAACAAAACTTTTTAATTAACATTTGCTGAACTTATTTTTATTATACTTTTAAAAAATCTACAAATTTATTCTGTTTATAATGAAAAAAGATTTTCTTTCTGTTGCCTTGCTCTCAATATTACTGATTGTGGGAATTTATTTCGTTTCAAAAAATAATTGGTTTAACAAACCCATCTTGGCCGACTATTCCGACTCTACTGCTGTAGATAAAATTTCGATAGAAATGTATGGGCTATTGGTTGACTCCTTCGAGGTTATTGAACAAAAAGTTAAGCCGAGACAAAACTTATCTTCGCTTCTGAGTCCTTACGGAGTTTCCTCCGAAGACATTGACAAAATCATAAGTATTTGTGATACTGTTTTTGATTTGCGAAAAATAAGAACTGGAAATAAATATGTAGTTTTTTGCACTAAAGACAGTTCAAAAACAGCAGAATATTTTGTATATGAACACAATTCGATTGAATATATTCTATTTGATTTAAAAGACACCATAAATATTTTTCGATTAGAAAAAGAAGTTAAAATAGAAACAAAAACAGTTTCTGGCAGTATTGTTTCATCGCTTTGGAACACAATGATTGATAATAAAATAAATCCTATTTTGTCAATTGAATTATCTGAAATTTACGCATGGACAATTGATTTTTTCGATTTACAAAAAGGAGATTATTTCAAAGTCCTTTACGACGAGCAATATGTCGATAGCGTGTCGATCGGGATTAGTAAAATTCATGCAATTTATTTTAATCACTCAGGACACGATTTTTATGCATTCCCTTTTGTTCAAGATAGCATCGAAAGTTATTTCGACGAAAAAGGAAAAAGTTTAAAAAAAGCTTTCTTAAAGGCTCCATTGAGATTTGCAAGAATAAGCTCCCATTTCTCGAATAGCAGATTACATCCTGTTTTAAAAATCCGCCGACCACATCATGGAGTTGATTATGCTGCACCCGTTGGTACGCCGGTACAGTCAATTGGTGATGGAAAAGTAATTTTAGCTGAACACAAAGGAGGAGCGGGGAAAATGGTAAAAATAAAACATAATAATACTTATACAACAGCATATTTGCACCTTTCAAAATTTGGAAATGGAATAAAATCGGGGGCACATGTTCGTCAAGGAGACGTAATCGGTTATGTTGGAAGCACTGGTTTATCAACGGGACCGCATCTCGATTTTAGAGTTTATAAAAATGGAACACCTGTTGATCCTCTAAAAATGGAATCTCCTCCAGTTGAACCGGTTAAAAAAGAGGACATGAAAACTTACACAATTTTAGCAGATTCGCTAGTGAAAGTTTTGAAAGCGGTAAATACGAATTAAAATATTGCAAACAAAAAGAGAAAGTCCTCAAACAGTATGTCATTCCGAACCTCCTTGTGAGGAATCTATTCTCTACTATAAACTCTAAGCATTTCGCCTTTGCAGAAATCCTTTCCTGCAAAAACAAAAACTGTGAATACCTGATGAAAAGGATTCCAACTTCGGAATAATTTGCAAAAGTTAAGCAAATTAGATTTTTCCCTTCTGTCGAAATGACAAGCATTACACGTCATTCCGAACCTCCTTGTGAGGAATCTATTCTCTACTATAAACTCTAAGCATTTCGCCTTTGCAGAAATCCTTTCCTGCAAAAACAAAAACTGTGAATACCTGATGAAAAGGATTCCAACTTCGGAATAATTTGCAAAAGTTAAGCAAATTAGATTTCTCCCTTCGGTCGAAATGACAAGCAAATTGATCCATATATTTGTAGTTCAATATATCGAAAGCCTGCTTTCTAAAAAAAAATTAGAAGTCCTTTTTACTTTCTAATGCTCGTTTTTTACTCTTTAACTTTTTAAGCAAACTATCGTGTTTGATAATTAAATGATTAAGCTCATCTTCACTGATATTTTCGCTAATGATATGATTTTGTTCTTTATATTCTTCAATGCGAATCATAAAATCGCTTAAAACATTCATATATGTAATGAAGGCTTCGTATGGAGTATTAAATGGATTAAAATATTTGTGAACATCTCCGTCAGAAAACCATTTTGTACACATATAGTAAAAATGGTCGCTTGTTTGAAGATATCTCCAATCGCGTTGAATAATAGGGTCTTCAATTTTTCGTACAATCTCGGTAAGACTATATAATGTGTCGAAAGCTTCGTCTTGCAATTCATTACCAAGCCAAGCGGTTAAATCACGCTCTTCATCTGCCCACGAAATTGGATATGGAACTCGGATTGGAGCAACCGGATCATAATTTTTTGCAACTTCTGATGGTGTACCAAAACTAAAATCAGAGTTTGCAAATACTTTTGATGGTAAGGCTTTTAAGAATTCAAAAATTCCAGTTTCTGCCCATTGGTGTTCTCCGAATGTTTCGTAGTCCATAAAAAGATTTACAATTTCTTCTTTCTTGTCGAGTTGGTTTAACCAAGAAACAAACTTTTCGGCGGTTAGCGGCCATTCGTTCCAGTCTTGATTAGAGAATCGGAAAGCTAGATCATCACTAAGCCTAAAGTTTTTTAACAAAACTTTAAGTTTTGGGTTAATGGCGTTGCAATATAAAAAATTGGGGCTTTTCCATCCCAACACGTGCTTAGCTCCCTCGGTAAGCATTGTTCTGTAACCTAATTTTGCAACCATTGCTCCTATTTGATCGGAGTATATAAGCTCAGTATTTCGGAATGTTGTTGGTTTTACTCCAAACAACTGTTCTATTTTTTTACTATGAGCCTTAACTTGATTAAAAAATTCCTCTTCGTCTTTCAAAGCAGAAAGGGCATGTGGATATGTTTCGGTCAAAAACTCAACACAACCAGTGTCGGCAAGTCTTCTGAAGCTATCGATTACATCAGGAGCATACATTTCAAATTGGTCAAGAGCTGTTCCAGATATAGAATAGCTGATTTTGAAACGAGAACCATATTCCTTAATCAAATCTAAAAAAACCTGATTAGTTGGCAAATAGCTTTTATTGGCAACTTTTCGCAATATGCTTCTATTTGCATAGTCATCGAAATAGTAATGGTTGTTGCCAATGTCAAAAAATTTGTAATTTCTTAAACGAAATGGCTGGTGTACTTGGAAATAAAAACAAATTGTTCTCATTATATATTTTTTTGTTTCTACGATTTTAATTTAATTTTCTTATCATAAAGTTGATTGATAAACCTCTTTAACAGAATATGCTGCATTTTCCCATTTCAAGTTATCAACTTCTACTTTACCATGATGTCGAAACATCTTTGAAAGTGCGTTGTAGTTTAACAAGCCATAAATCGAATTTGCAAGAGCATCAGTGTCCCAAAAATCAACTTTTATAGCGTGAGTTAAAATTTCAGAAACTCCAGATTGCTTAGAAATAATCACCGGTACGCTCGAACGCATAGCTTCTAAAGGTGAAATCCCAAAAGGTTCAGATACAGATGGCATTACATAAACATCGCTTTGTGCAAACATTTTTACTACATCATCACCTTTTAAAAATCCAGCAAAATGGAATTTCGATGATATTCGAAGTTCGGCAACTCGGCGAATCATTTTGTTCATCATATCTCCACTTCCTGCCATAACAAATCGAACATTCGGATCTTTTTGTAAAACTTTATAAGCCGCTTCAACAAAATATTCGGGTCCTTTTTGAAATGTAATTCTCCCCAAAAAAGTAACAATTTTTTCCTTAACGCCTTTATCAGCAGCAATATGTTCTTGATGTTCAACCGGTTCAACGGCATTATGAACGGTTACAACTTTGTCGGGATCAACTCCGTATTTGTCAATAATTATTTGACGAGTTAAATTGCTCACCGCAATAACCTTATCGGCAGCATGCATTCCTTCTCTTTCAATATCGTAAACCAATTGATTTACACTTTCTCCCGAACGATCAAACTCGGTAGCGTGCATGTGAACAACCAGTGGTTTCCCACTAATTTTCTTTGCTGCAATTCCAGCACGATAGGTCAACCAATCGTGAGCGTGAATTACGTCAAACGTATTTGATGCCGCAATTTTTGATGCAACAATCGCATATCTAGAAACTTCTTCCATCAAATTTGCCCCATATTTTCCCGAAAAAATATACTGCTTTGAAAATAACGATTGGCTTATTTCAACATCGTCTAAAGTCTCTTTTGATATAAGATTAAAATAATCGTCAGGAGAAAAATATGGAATTAATTTTGACCCAATTTCAACATAGGTCATCTTACTCCAATACTCTTGATAAATCTCTTCTTTTAAATCGATAACTACGTCACTGGCATTTACTAAACGAACTGCCTCTTGGCTTTCATCTCCGTATGCTTTGGGAACAACAAAAAGAACCTCTACACCATGTTTCAACAAACCTTTCGTAAGCCCAAAACATGCCGTCCCAAGTCCTCCTGTAATATGTGGCGGGAACTCCCAACCGAACATTAATACTTTCATTCAAAAATAATTTTTTGTAAATGCAGATTGATTACTAATTCGTTTTTTCAAAAAAATCTTGAAAAAAACATTAGACTCAATATTATTTTTTCTTACCTTTTAATTCTTTTTCAGCTTGTGTCCAATTTTCTAATTCGTCGTGATTTCCAGTTTCAACATGAATTTCGAATGCTCTTTTAGCAATTTCTTCTGTGCTTACATCTTTTTTAGTCGTTTTTGGACTTGCTTTTTTAGTCGAGGTTTCTTTTTCTACTTTTTTTACCTCTTTTTTACTTGTTTCAACTTTTTTTGTTGCCATGATTTTTAGTGTTTGTTAGTGTTTTTTGTTTTTTCCGAATATTTATCAATCATTGTTTTCATTCTTATTACTTCGGCTACGCTCCAAGCTTGCGAGATGGCTCCTTTTGGTCGGTGAGGAGGATCTCCGTCGTAAATTTCGGGAATCGTGCCAATGCCATGAGTTTTCATATCTTCTTTAAAGCCTTCGTAAAGTTTTGTGATTAACGAAACTCCCGATTGTTCGTGAATTTTAAGATAACCTTCGGCAAAATGACCCAATAGCCAAGGCCAAACCGTTCCCTGATGATAAGCATAATCTCTGCTTGCTTGGTCTCCTTCGTAAATTCCTTTATATTCAGGATGTTTTGGAGCTAGTGTGCGAAGTCCTTTTGGTGTCAATAGATCTCGTTCAACAACATCAAGAATTGCCTTTCTTATGTCTTCATCTATAGGAGAGTATGGAAGCGATGTTGCAATAACTTGATTTGGACGTACTGCCCAATCTTTATATTCTCCATTCACATAATCGGCAAGATATCCTTTTTTATCGTCCCAAAATGTTTCAACAAACGATTTTTTGATTAAAGCAGGAACATCTTTCCATTCGTTAATAAAAGCTTTATCCTTTGCTATTTGAGCTGTTTCTAGTGCAAATGAAATAGCATTGTACCACAATGCATTTATTTCTACATTGTACCCAATTCTAGGAGTAACTGGTTTTCCGTGAACAACGGCATCCATCCATGTAAGTGCATGTCCTTGCTCACCGGCAAATACAAGCCCATTATCGTGCATTTTTATATTAAAATTGGTTCCTTCTTTAAATCCGTTAAGTATTTTTTTAAACTTAGGGCCATAAAGTTTCCAAATCGAATTTAAACTGTTGGTGTACTCAGCATATTTTTGAATTGCCCAAAAGTACCACATTGGAGCGTCAACAGAGTTGTAAACGGTATTAATTCCTCCTCCCATATTTGGGAAAAGCGGACCATTAAGTTCTGATGACATGGTGTCGATAACCGCTTTACACGTTTTGGGGTCGTCGATTCCGAGGGTTAAGCCTGGCAAAGAGATAAATGTATCGCGTCCCCAACGTCCAAACCAAGGAAATCCTGCAATAATTTCTGTTTTTTTCCCGTTTCGTACAATAAATTGTTGTGCTGAATTTTTTAAACAATTTTCGAAACTACTTCTTGGAATACGGTGAGATACGTTTTTTGTAAATTGTTGTTTGAGTGCTTGCGGTAAAACTTCCTCGGTGCTTACTGAAACCACAATTGATTCTCCAGTTTTAATTGGGACTTCAAAATATCCTGGTACGTACAAATCTTCGTGAAAATCGTATCCCCTATTTTGCTCTTCAAGGTATTCAACATTATAATACCAGTTAGGAAAATGAATATATTCTGGATTTTTCGAAAATTGCATATGCAAATACGGATATCCATTGTACATTCTTACTTTTATACCATTTTTAATAGTATAAAACTGAGTATTCACATCAAGGTTAGCCTTACTTAAGGAATGAATATTTCTGTATGCAAGAAATGGTTTAAATTGTAATTTTGTTGGAGAATGTGCTTCGAGTAAGGTATATCGGAACATTACTTGTTCTGCTTCTTCTGAAAGCAAAGACTCTTTTCTGAGTACAACACCTCCAACTCGATAAATTACACCCGGCATTGGGTCGGTTTCAAAATCTCGAATGTATTTATGTCCTTTTGGTTCATATTTTCCTGGGTATTTTCTAATCCCCAAATTGAATGAGGCTCCTTGTTGAATAACTGTTTCGTCAAAAGCCGATAGCAAAACATGATTTTCACCATCTAGATTTTCCATCGGGCAAATCAGAAGTCCATGGTACTTTCTGGTATTACACCAAACAATTGTTGAACTTGCAAAAGAACCAGCTCTGTTTGAACGGAGAAGTTCTCGGCTTAAAGAATATTCTAAATTGATTAGTTGAGTTTTATCGAATTTTAAACAGCTCATAGGATAGTGGTATTAAAAAAACTACAAAAATATAACAAAATATGCTTAGTAATACGGCTTTTCAATCCAATTGCAAAGCATTTTTGACAAACAAATAAAAACCTATGTTAAATATAGAATTATTTACGTACCAAATATAAACAATTCGTATTAAGAATACGTTAAAATGGTGTTAAATTTAGTGAAATACTACTTTGTTACTACAAATCGATAGGTTTGTTTTACTTTTTCATTTTCGACTAGCGAACAAAAATAAATTCCTTTGGGTAATGGTTGAACATCGTATTGAAATAATCCAGATGAGAAGTTTAACGACTCAGTTTTTAGGGTGTTGCCTAAAATATCGTTTATCACAATTTTATTATTCGTTGAATGGCTTAATGCGTAATTTATATTAATGAAGTCATTACTTGGATTAGGAAAGGGTTTTGAAAAATAAGTTTTGCTTTGACCGATAAGCTGATTTGACGAAACAATATCGTAATTTACGGTAACCGTTACTTTGTCAAGATAATTATTTAAATCATATATTGTGTATGTAATTGTCGAAACGCCTGTGTGTCCATACGGAAGATAATCGCATATTAAATTTTCATCACCCTGAGTTGTATAACCCGAAGGGATAAGAAATGATTCCGTAGAAGTGTATGTCGATGGTAGATAGCAATTAACCCAGCAAAAGGTATTTACAGTTCCAGAAACAATGCTAACCTCTGTTTTTTTAACTTTAATTGTTTTATCTGACGCACTTATGTTTGTTATATGAAAATCATAATCTACAATCGAAGCATTATCTAAAGCTTCAACCGAAATAGTTGAGTTGGTAACATCGTTGCCTAAAGTATCAGTTATTGTAAAACTTTGTGCTAATACAAATGATGAAACTAAAAATCCAATTAAAAGAGTAGTAAAAAGTTTTTTCATAAAGAGTGCGTTTTTGTTTACAAATATATAAATTTTAACGATGAATCTGAAAAGAATGTAGAAAAAATGGTGAATGCAATTCGATTTGAAAATTATCATGCTTGCTTTGTTTATTTTATGTGTATAAAAAATATTTATTTGCGAATTTTAACGTTTTAACATTGTGTATATTTGTTTAAATAATAAATTTTTATGAGGCGTTTTTTAATATTTTTTATTGTTAGTTCAGTTGTTTTTATTCTTTTTACATCTAAAGAATCTCAAGCTCAACCAAAGAAAAAGGTTGTAAAAGTAAAAACTGAAGGAGGCGTAATTAAGCCAGGAGATCAACATTTTGATGTTGGCAAACAAGGTAAAAATAAGAACGATAAAGTTACTCGAAAAGGTCGCCGTTTTACGAATAGAAACGAAGTAAAGTCTGGAGTGAAAAAACAACACAAAAGAGATAAACAATTAGAAAAAAGACGTAAAAATCCGGATAAAAAATACACTGCTTCTAGCAATCCTAAAACTAAAGATGCAAAAGAATACAATAAATTAGCGAAAAAACAATATCGAGAACAGAAAAAATCGGAAAAAAAATCGGAAAAATCTCGAAAAGATACAATGCGATTTAACAAAAAACAATCAAGGAATTAGTATAGTTCATAAATGGCATTTTATCGTTTATCAAAGATTAAAACATTTTTCATAAAAATCCGTTTAAGAAATAAATATCAGGAGGTAGATAAAATGGCAAAGCCCGATAAAAATAAATTCTGCGAAACAAAGTTTGGTGAGTTTTTAAAAGTTGCTAGGTTTCAATTTGTCTTAAAATCTGAAAAGTATGTTTATTTCATCCCTTTACCAGCTGGTTGTTACTACAATGATTTAAGTTTTATTGGTCATAACGAGGTTACAGGTTCTGTTGATATTATTTCTTATGATGATATAAGAGAAGTTTTAGTTGATGGGAAAAAATATTTTTTCTAGAATAGGGTTTATACCGAATAATTTTTTAGAGAAAATTTCAAATAGTTCGACCACGTAGTGGTTGTATGTTTATAGCTGAACAATTCAGCTATAAACATACGACTCCTTTGGAGTCATACAAATCTTTAAATTTTAGCATATAATTTCTTATTCGGTCTAATGTAAAATGTAACAACAAAAAGAAAGGCGAGCAAAACTCGCCTTTCTTTTTGTTGTTATAATAATCCTTTAGTAAATTTCTCTTTAATCGTGTCAACCATATCTTTTGTCATATTGGCTAAATCGTATTTAATTGAATGATTCCAGTCTTTTTTTGCAAGGCTATCATCAATGCTTTTTGGCCAAGAATCTGCAATTGCTTGTCTAAAATCAGGCTTGTAAGAGATGCTAAAATTCGGAATATGTTTTTTAATTTCCGAAGAGATTTCCTGTGGATTAAAACTTACTCCTGCAATATTATAGCTAGTACATGATGAAAGAGTTGATTTTTCAGCTTCCATTAAGTCAATTGTGGCTTTAATTGCATCGGGCATATACATCATCGGGAGGGTAGTATCTTTATTTAAAAAACACTCGTACTTTCCGTGTTTAATTGCTTCGTAATATATTTCAACAGCATAATCAGTTGTTCCGCCACCAGCCTCTGTTTTATTACTTATTAAGCCTGGATATCGAATACTTCTGGTGTCAACACCAAATTTATTTGAATAATACTCTAACCATCTTTCTCCTGCTAATTTGCTAATACCATAAACAGTATTTGGTTCCATTACAGTATATTGAGGCGTGTTTTCTCTAGGAGTAGTTGGACCAAAAACAGCAATTGAACTTGGCCAAAATATTTTTTTGAGTTCAAGCTCTCTACCAAGCTCAAGAACATTAAGTAAACTCGTCATATTTATATTCCACGATGCAATTGGTTTTTTTTCAGCATTTCCCGATAAAATAGCAGCCAAATGATAAATTTGGGTAATTTTATTTCGAGCAACGGTTCCGAATAATCTATGAGGATCTAAAACATCAAGAATTTCGAAAGGACCTCCTTCCATAATTTCTTGTGACGCAGGTTTGATATCTGAAGCTATAACATTTGAATTTCCATATATTCTTCTCAATTCTAGTGTCAGTTCAGAACCAATTTGTCCGGCACAGCCAATGACGAGTATTTTTTCCATAAATTGTATTTTTTAATTATACAAATGTAATTATTTATAAAAAGTGTTTTGTAAAAATATTTATACAAAGACTATTTTCTTTAACACATTTTTAACGCTTATATTTTCAGTATTTTTTTATAAAATTGTAGTAAATTAAAACTGAAGTGTTATGTACGATAAATTTCAAAATTTCTTACAAAAAGAATTACAAAATATTGAAGAGGCTGGTCTATATAAAAAAGAACGAATTATTGAGTCGCCCCAAACAGCTGAAATAAAAGTTAGTACAGGAGAAACTGTATTAAATTTTTGTGCGAATAATTATTTAGGACTTTCTAATAATCCTGAGTTAATCGAAGCCGCAAAAGAAGCTCTTGATAATCGTGGATTTGGAATGTCTTCGGTTCGATTTATCTGTGGAACACAAGATTTACACAAAACACTTGAACGAAAAATTGCCGACTATTTTGGCACCGAAGATACTATTTTATACGCAGCATGTTTTGATGCAAATGGGGGCGTTTTCGAGCCATTATTATCTGAAGAAGATGCGATTATTTCAGATTCATTAAATCACGCATCAATCATTGATGGTGTTAGGCTTTGCAAAGCTGAGCGATATCGTTATCAAAATGCAGATATGAATGATTTGGAGGAGCAACTTAAAATTGCTCAAAAAAATCGATTTCGACTGATTGTTACCGATGGAGTTTTTTCAATGGACGGAAACGTTGCTCCTATGGATAAGATTATTGCTCTTGCCTCCAAATACGATGCAATGGTAATGGTTGACGAGTGTCACTCTGCCGGAGTTGTTGGAAAAACAGGACGAGGAGTTACCGAATTATTCAATGTGCGAGGAAAAGTTGAAATCATTACGGGTACGTTGGGGAAAGCATTTGGTGGTGCAATTGGAGGTTTTACAACTGGGAAAAAAGAAATAATAGGAATGCTTCGTCAACGCTCACGACCATATTTATTCTCAAATTCTATTCCTCCTTCAATTGCAAATGCAGGAATTAAAATGTTCGAAATGATGGATAAAACTACTGTCCTTCAAGATAAATTGCACAGAAATACTGATTATTTCATGACAAAAATGAAAGAAATAGGTTTTGATATTAAACCTAGTAAATCAGCAATTTGTGCAGTTATGTTGTACGATGCTAAACTTTCACAAGATTTTGCAGCAGAATTGTTAAAAGAGGGAATTTATGTCATTGGGTTTTACTTTCCAGTTGTTCCAAAAGATCAAGCAAGAATACGAGTGCAACTTTCAGCTGCTCACGAAATTGAGCATCTTGATAAATGTATAAATGCCTTCACAAAAGTTGGAAAAAAATTAAATGTTTTAAAATAAAGTTTTGAAAGCGACTTTGGTTTAAAGTCGCTTTTTATTTTTTAAATTTACCTAAATTAATATAATTTGTATATATTTAGGTCTTAATTTTATTGATATGAAGTACTTGTTATATTTAGGTTTGGCTTTTGTTTTTTTTGCAAATTCCTGTAATACAGGCGAAAATGATAATAATCAGCAATTAGACGCAAAAGTTTTGAAAATTAATGAAACTACGTATTTTAAAACATTATATCCTAAATTGTTAAACGATGTTGTTTCTTCTCATATAATCATGCAAATACACGAAGGGCTTGTAAAGTTTGATACTAAACACATGACTGTAATTCCTGCAATTGCTAATAGTTGGGAGCTCGAAAAAGATACGATTTATACTTTTCATTTAAGAGAAGATGCATATTTTCACGATAATGATTGCTTTGACGGAGGAGAAGGTCGTCAAATTACGGCACACGATTTTGTTTATACTTTCGAATTGTTGTGTTCTAAGTCCGAAGGAGAATTAAATTTTGTGGGATTATACGATAATATTGTTGGTGCTATAGAGTATTTCAACGCAAGCGAAACTGCAAAACCAGATTTTGGAATAAAGGGAGTTGTTGCTATTGATGATTTTACCTTGCAAATTTCGCTAGTAAAACCCGTTCCCATATTCTTAGCATTAATGGCAAATCCCGTTTCATCTGTTCTTCCAAAAGAGGGAATTATTAAATACGGAAAAGATAATTATGTAGGAGCTGGTCCTTTTTATTTAGCAGAAATGCCACAAAAATCAGAAAAACTGATTTTGTTGAAAAATCCAAAATACAAAAGAACAGATGTTACAGATGTTGCATTACCTCACTTAGATTCATTAATCATTTCTTTTGTTGAATCTACTCAAAAAGAAATATCGATGCTAGAAAATGACGAATTAGATATTGTTTTGGACTTGCCCACTGAATATATTAATCGTTTTTTGGAATCACATAAAGGAGATTTCGAATCAAATCCTCCTAAGTATATAATGGAACATTCGGGAAATGAAGAAAATAAGTTTAATATAAAAAGGTCGTACGTTAATGGACTTTATTTTAACGAGATGAATTACATTGACTTTTCAGTTGTAAATATTATTGAGTCAACTTATTTTAGTGCGAAAGAAAACACTTCAAAAGAATAACAAGTTCCGAAATATATTAAAAAATTTATTCTGTTTTTATTAACAATAGTTCGTTCAACTTTGGCAAAGCCCCTATAAAAACGATTTAAAATGATAATATCATATAACTTTGTAAATCGCAAGCAAAAGCCGTTCGAACTTTGGAGTCATAGAGCCCGTGGCAAAGCATGGTTGCTGGATGTCCTGAAAAT